>Ga0247782_1000034_pt1 | contig 200716 bp, 167 predicted proteins | sample UWRJL019104C5_FD_179928 | JGI IMG/M metagenome (GOLD analysis project Ga0247782, IMG submission 179928) | Plant litter microbial communities from Arlington Agricultural Research Station in Wisconsin, United States - UWRJ-L019-104C-5 | ecosystem: Environmental > Terrestrial > Plant litter >...
AAAAAAAAAAAAAAAAGAACGAATTTACATAATATCTACTGTTTCTTTGTCTTCACAAGTTTAGTATCTTAAGTATACCTTAAATCTAGCAGACATCTCCACCAACTGTAAGACACAAAATAGCCCCACTTCAAGTCACCTTTTCGTGATGTCCCAACAATTCTTGATCAGTCTACCTGAAGTATCTACATACATATATGAGATGAATCTGTAGGTACGTACAGCTGTTCACTCAATTCTCGCCTCCATATTTGCAAGCGATTACCTATTGCTGAGTATCGGGGTACGCTACCCAGTACACGCACTACCTACACGAGTCAACTTATCCATACCTTTAGGTCATACCTTAGGTAAACCCAATCTTCAAAACTGTCTAACAACGTTACTGGAGTTGTGCTGCCCAGTTTTTGTTCGATACCTATAGTGCTTGCTGAGCTCGTCGCCAACAGTACGCACGCACATATACCCAATTCCCCACTCCCAAACGCCCAGGTAGGACGAAAACGAGGAACAGCAACGAGCGAATCCGGTCAATCGGCCCATGATCGCTCATATCGCTACTGCATACGGCATACGGAAATACTCTCTCACTGGTACCGTACGCTCGCGCTATCTAGAGTGTTCTTGTCCACTAGTGCACTCGATCTCGCGCTTCTCGTCAAACGCGTCTCAGAGCATACAGTAAGTTGCCACATTCTCCTATCAGAGCACTGCTTCCACCCCCCGGCACCTCGTCTTCGCACCACCCACTCTGCCAGTCTCCAGCCACTTTCCCACTGAGTCTGGATGGGATACATAGGGAGTAGAAGACGCTTCCACTCGCCGGACGATCGTTGCATATGCACTCGAGAGTACCCCATGCACTATTTTCTGTCGTGTCGCACCTCGCTGGCACTCGTCTGCGTCCGGAGTGCATGAGCGCCCACTACGTCGAGCTACGTAGAGCCAGACAAGCCCAGAATATCCATAACGTCTCGATCCACTGGCCCCCCTACTGTCACTACTGTCACCACTAGACCACCGCTCTTTTGCGCTTCCGCGTCCCTTGTCCTTGACTCCATGACTTCCTCGACTCGCCATAGGCACCTTCGTACAGTACATAGTCCATACCCAGTATAGTCGAGCATTTTAGAGTCTTAGTGAGCCCTTTCTGCCCCATTTGACCTTCCTACTTTTTCTTCGCTGCCCCCATTCGTCCCAATCACCCCAAGAAGCCCCAGGGCTCCAAAGGCACATCAGGGTTCCCGGCCGTTCTTTTCCCACACGCCTTGCCCGATTCCAACTGACCGCCTCCTGTTTCCACAGCTTTCGCTATTCGTAGTGGGGGACGACTCGTCAACCATCTTCCTCTGCCAGTCTAGCGTGCGCTGTCTCCAAACCACGCCAGGCCAAAACACTGTGTGCTCTACTGTGCCAGCGTTGCATTCAAGACCCCCGTCTCCCCCAAGTCGCAATTGCAAGCAGCAATTCAGGTGCTCGACGCAGGGTTCACGCCACCCGCGCTGCTGCTTCGTGCAGTCGATTCGATTGATAGAGGGTATGTTCTCTGCCCCTGTAACCCGTAACCCTGCAGCGCTACCTCAATCTATCACCCTCCTTCCTGCTCCCTCCTTTCCCTTTATCCAGGGCTATTCCTTTCTTTTTCAACATCTCTGTCCAATTTCCCGTTCTCTTCTTGCGGTCATTCACTCGCCCCCCTCCCCTCCAGTCCACCCCGGTGGAGGGCCGAATCTATCAGTCACGAACCGGTAGACGTCGCCCTTCGCACATTACCGGGTCACATACTTTGTCAATCCAAAGACGACTTCCCTAAGACAAACCCGCACATCTTCTTTCCTTGCCGTCTGACACGGCGCGGGATCTAATTTTTGGTTTCCTTGTGCCAGTTGGGCATATGTCATTTGATTCATTTGGACTCGCAACTGCTTGACAACGTCAGCCATTACCTCCCAATTATCCAAATCTTCCTGGTGTTGAATGGTTCGCCTAACAGCTATGCAGTTTGGGTCGCTCTCACCGACCTGCTAATCCAGCAACCCTATCGGCCATGAATATAGACACGCGCGAAAATTGGTAAATTGTGATGGATCTTTTTGAACTCTAGGCCTCGAAATTGCACATTTTTGATACCGTAACTCGATCGCCCGCGACACGCATTGTTTTCGAAGCGCTCCAAAATGGCTGCGCAGTTTGCCGGCATGGCGACTTTACCGAAGGGGTTCCGGTATTACGACGAGTCTGAACCAAAAACACCCGAGCCACTTACGCCAGGTGCCGAAGAAGAACAATCGCTTCCGCCACCCCGACAGCGCTTGAGGCTCAAGAGGCGCCATGTGTCGCAATTGAATGCGCCCACCCAGCAGTTCCTGGCATCAATTGCTGCTGCTGACGTGCCGATTCCAAGCGTCGAGGACTGCCACATCGAAAGCGCAGACCAGGAGATGATGGATACATTACCCGAGCTCCACGTGGAGAGTTTTGACGACATGGATACCTATCATCGCCTGGCTCCAAGGATGTTTTCACCCCCCAAGACTCCCGCGATCGATTTTGCGCCCTCCCCAGTGTCTACTAAATACCCTGATTGGTATAGGGACTCGCCATGGAGCGACTCCGACTTGGAATCCAGCCCCGACTATGAATCTAGCCGTCCTTCTACCGCATTCTCTACACAGACGAGTTCATCTCTGTTCAGCATGTATTCCCTCAACACAGATGATGGAAGCTGTATCAGTCCAGACCTTGAGGCTAGCGAATTCCCCCAAAAGCCCGCACCAGAAAACGCACGACCCCGTCCGGCAGAGGACACGCGTCGGAAGGCACCTTGGACAAGAGCCATGAGCGCACATCTGTGGGCAACGTACATATTGTACTTGTCGGATCCTCGAGTTACTCCCCTACGTCTTGGCAAGAGCTGCATACCACCTCACGGGGTTTGCGCGCGTGTAGCACGACAGGCACAGCGGAGTTGGAAAGGATCTAAATCTCAGCTCATCGCAGAAGACAGACGAAGCAGGAGTAGCACTCCCACAGCAGAATCCACCAAAACATACATGCAGTGGCCCCATACCGGAGGCGCGACTCGGGCTCACTTGCGGGAGCTTTGCAAGATGAAGGCAACGAGCAAGCCCGGGCGGTATCTATCACGGAGCCCCACACCGTTCAACAGGACTGCTAACCGTCGCTGGAACCGTCGTTCAACGCCAGCCCGATCCCCATCGGTGTTTTCCGCCCAAGATCTAGCTATGTCGTTAGCATTAAGCACCTCGGACACGATGCAACCTCACGGTCCTCTAGCTCAACTTACTAGCTCTCAACCTACAATCATATTAGCATGCGAATACCTGCCCGAGATGGCCTCTCCACTCGAACCCCGTGAACAGGAACCGAATCCAGTTACGCCGGTGAAGACTGGTCCTTCGCAGGAGCCATTTGTGGAGATCCACAGCGAATTCCGTGCTGAGCCAGGCCGTCTTGGATCACCATTTTTAGCTAAGAGCTATGGACCTAGTTCTTCATCATCTATTGCGGTCAAACATAGCTTGCCCAAGCAGCCGAATACCGTTGGGGCTCGTAAGCTTCTCAAGTCACCCGTCCGCCTGGCTCGACCACGCTCTGGTACAACCAAGCGAAGGTCCGCCAAGGGCCATGAGGAAAAGGCTTGGAAACGGCCGAGTTTGGCGGCAGCTTTCTTCAGAGAAGGCTCCCGCAATGCAGAGGACTCGGTAACCGTTCCTGCTGCACATGACCAAATTACATCTAAACGAGCAGACAACAAAGCGATGGGCAATAAGTTTAACCATACCTCCTTCCAAATGGCACCCACGACTTTGCCTGAGATGCAGGACTCTGTGGACACACGCCCAGCCGCGGAGGCGGTATCGCCTCAAGCTTTCTCCCCCTCACGCCCTCCTCGCTTGGGATCACCGTTTTCTGCCTCAACCTCCAGTTACAGTTTTCCAAATAGGCTCTCCTCGGCGAGCAATTTTAGCCTCTCGGCATTGCGCAGGCCTTTTGCAACCGTTCAACCATCTTCCCAGCCCATCTCGAATAGCCCCCCACCTACGCGACCGACGCTTGCCTCCCGTCTAGCTTATCTCGATCAGCGCTTGAAGGAGTTCCGTCACCGTGCTGCTGACCGCAGGCGTTCACAATCGCCTTTATAATCTTGGCTTTATTACCCGACAACAACTGGACTGCATATTTTAACAGACGCATTGTACACCTACATCAGATTTCCCAGATCTCTTTTACGACGCTGACGATGTCCCGACGTAGCTCTACGAGCATGACGAAGGACGCACTACGCACATTGAATTTCATACCCCAAACGCCGAACATATCTTCTTCTCATTTTTGGATGACGAGATATGTTGCTCGCATAGCTTGCGCATGACTTGACCTATAACACATCTTTTTCCTTTTCTTTTTAGTCTTTTTTGGGGAGCCGAAATTTGCAGATATTTTCCGCTGCACCCCATCCGGCTGATTGACAATGCGATCGCTGCCAATATCTACCTACGTTATCAACGATACCTACGACTATTTTCCTGTTCTTCTTATTTTCTTTGTCACGAGCATTACGAAAGGTACGATTCATTCATGACGAGGGCGGGGGAAGGGGAGTTTGTTATTTTTTCAAGTTTGTTCGGACCACAGTTACGACCTTTCTCGGATCTTGCAACCAACCATGTAGCACTGCCGGGTTTGGCCTGAGATAGAGCTCGGCGTTCTGGTCATGTGGATACAAAAGTCTAAGTTGATGAAATGATGAAATAACTGTTAGGCAGTTGATAAGCTAAAGCTAGTCATGAGCTTTCAGAGACGTTGCAAAGATCAGACCATTACGATATTATCAATCAACGAACCAGACAATTGCATGACACTTCCTTGACCGCAAATCCAAATGTTTGTGTACCTCGCATTATTGCGATCCAATGTCCTTGCATATATAGCAACGTATCGGTAGATGGCTTAGGCTTCTTCGTCAGCAAGCAGCGTCCACACGGGGTTGGAACGCTGCAGACCATCCGGAATATGGTTTGGTTATAAGAAGCTAAGCTAGTGGCTTTACTCACTAGCAGGTCTCTTGAAAGCGCAGATTAAGTAGTTAGTATTATGGTAGAATCTCTGTATAGACTTTTCTTCTCTGGCGGTTAGTCGTATCAGACAAATCTCCAATCTCAACGATCTGAGGGGGTTTAGATAGAAGGGGAGGGTCCCACTGTCAAACCCCCGCACGACCGATACCTCCCGTCATCTTACGTCTAACAAACATCCCGGCGAAAGGGATTCGAGTCGCACGCGAGAGCTTTCTTGTACTTGCCGACCGTACGGTAGAAGTCTTGCTACTTCTGCGCTTCCCAGGGTTCAACCAGCCGTTACTGCGTGCGGGTGCATACCCAACCTACATAGGTCAATGGGTTCTATCGACCTCTCCTCGGCTGACAAGGAATTGGCTGTGCTGGTCACGGGCTTTGGTGTAAGTCATACTCCGTCATATAGCAATTATACAACAGTGTTCCAATTTTATCTATGCCCTCTCCTTCTCCTTCTCCTCTGTTTAGACATTAGTAGCCACTTTTATTGGTGTCTATATCCTTCCTCCTCGCCCCTTTTTATTTATTGGATCTTCCAGGGTATCGACTTGTTAGTTCATTATCGTTTGCGCCTGTTGGCGGAAAATCCTGGGACAAATGGAATGCTCGAGTGGCTGACTGACTCTTCTATTATCTAGCCCTTCCGGGAACAGTACCCGGTAAACCCCTCGTGGGAGATCACGGCGCGCCTCCCCAAGTACCTACCAGCGGACCGTGTCAAAGATGCGGCGGCGGCGCATCGTTCGACGGCGGATCTCCCACCCGTGCGCATCTTCAAGCTGGGGCCCGTGCGTGTCAACTACGAAGTCGTGAGGGAGCTCGTGCCTAAAATATGGGACGGCAACGGCAACGGCGACAAACACGGGGATGATGATGTTCTGGCAGCTGGTCATCGCAAATTCGATTTTGTCATACACATAGGCATGGCAGGCAACGAGCCCCATTACGACATCGAGAGACGCGGACATCGCGATGGGTACGACTCTACGGACGTCGATGGCAAGCTCCTTGAGGACGAGACGAGGCATGCTAAGGAGGGCGAGAAGTGGATATGGCATGGCGTTCCGCATGAGTGTGGGTGTTCTCTTATTATTCTTCGTCCCGCGCTTCCCTATATACACTTTCTATATGATATGTAGGGAGACTAATTACTAACTTGCGATCGCTGCAGTGCTTACTGATCTCGACATTGACGATGTACATCGGAGATGGGTTGAGCGTAGTCCGGTAAGAAAAGAAAACATCTCACTCACCCTTACCAAGAAATCACTCCTTCTCCTATCTTTAACCATCGTCGAAGCTACCGGCTGAAGATAAACAAACAACTAACGTGCGTTTTGTCCCTGTGTCTAACAGAGTAATCTCGACCTTCGCATTTCGGAGGACGCAGGGCGCTATCTGTGCGACTTCATCTATTTCTCGAGCCTGGCACACCTTTGGAAACAGGGGAGAGAGAGAAAGGTCGTCTTTTTCCATGTCCCGCTGTACCCGGACGAGGCGTCCATTCAGTGCGGACTCGAGCTAGTCCTGAACCTCATCAGATCCATTGCGGAGAGCGAGCTTGAGAGGAAGAAGAAGAAACTGGCTGCCTAAGTACTGGTAGGCTATAACAGACATCAGAGCTTCTATGACAGCTCTTTCGGTATATATATATCAGATGATGAGACATTTGTCAGTTATATGCAGCGGTAGATGCATCCAGTATAGCATTCTACTTTTTACTATTTTGAAAGCTTGGTAAAGTGATTTCTAAGGAAGTTTTACGATCAAACTATACGAGGTTGTCAATCTCGAAAATATATATGATCATTCGGCTTTTTGAGATCTGCGTAACGCTGGTAACAACTTCGGTAATACATTTATTATGACATAACCCTATCATAACATAGCTATTATAGCCGCAAAGGAGCCGGTAAACATCCATTAATACTGTTACTCATCCATCATCTATCGCCGACAATAAAGTGAATTAAGTAGCTGCGCCGAGGAGATGGTAAGGTGTTCGGCGATAGTACGCCCGTAGGTCGCCGAATAGATAGTGGTAGCATTCTCCCCTAGGTTAGCGGATACAGCCGGGCTCTCTCGCTCTCTCAAGTCTCACGTAACACGGCGACCATCTATTCAGGGATCTTACGAGGAGGGAAAAAAGAAAGCAAAGCGTAGGTTGCACAATGTTACGGTGTAGTATATATAAATATATATATAGCTGAAGCCTTCCCTCATCCTATTGTCCCGCAAGTCCTATTCAGCAGGCTAAAGCTACCTTCTAAAGTTGAACTCCACAATAACTCCGAGCACTCTCTTCTTGTTTCTTCAAGATCCTCTCTTGTCGCAAAAGCGAATAAATCTAACTTACTATAATCTGAACAACGTCAAATCGCCATACAACATACCTAGACTATAAAACCATAAAACGGGCAACATGTGCATGAAAGTTACTTGCAGTTCGTGTGGTACGTATTGGAATTTCCATATCTTGTCTTTTCGGCTCTTTAAGGAAGAATAAAAAGGAGGGAAAAAACAATCATTAATAACCCAACAACAGGCAAGACCACATGGTTCGGCTGTGGCAGCCACATCCCCAGCGTCCTGGACTCAGTCCCCGCCGACCAGTGGTGCACGTGCGAGCCCAAGGTCGACGTCGAAGGGACGAAGTACCCTCCCAAGTCCAAATGACGGTTCCCTTGGCAGTTCTGGTAGATCGATTACCCAAAGTACTATAATACTACCCAGTACCTAGGTTGCCTATGTACCTACCTCGAGGAACTGCCGCCATGAAAATCTCGTCTCGTCTCGTCCCATTCACAGGGCTGTCTCGGGTTCTCATTCTTATTGCCCTCTCTCTGAAGGATGCCGCCTTCGGTTTGTGGACGGGCATGGCACTGGAGCGATAGAAGGCTTGCCGGTTAGTTGCGCCATGTGATTCATTAAGCAGTATGAGGTATTAGAGTGCCCTTGATAGACTGCTTACGAGGGCCACCGGAGGACATTAGTCATAGGCACGTAATGATCACTCCTACGCTCGTTCGAATGGCACTCCTTTTTCTCAAGATATGAACTTGTTACTATATACTGTCTATAAGAAGCATACCCCTAGTATGATATATACCTCTATCGATGTTCGCTTATTGGAAAGTTGTTTGTCATCCACCACTAACTAGGTAGAGTTGCCTAGGTTAGTCCTCTCTCATATCCTTCTCTCTATTCCACCGTTGTCTAAGTAGGATAATTCGTGATTATATCATCATATTCTGTCGGAGAAATACCGGCGCCGAAACTCCATAGAAAAAGGGCACCTGACATGGTTACACCGCTCTTGTTCCCCTCATCATCGTCGTCGTCATCATTATCCTCTTGTGATTTTAGATAATCTATTCACCCCAAGTGGCCTAAATCTTTGCGTTCTTCGGCCAGCCAGCGCGGTGATACTGGTTCGGCCACTTGACTTGCACGCCGAGCTGGTGCGCAGCGCGCAGCGTGAACTCAGGCTCGCGCAGGAACTGACGAGCGACAAGCACGAGGTCAGCGCGGGTGACAGGGCCCGCGACCTCGCTGGCGACCTCGGCAGAATCGTCCGCCGCGGCGCCTGTGACTGTGGCACTTCCTTCCTTGCCCTCCTGGACGATGGAGCGCGCCATCTCAGCGTTAGTAATGAGGCCGACGGCGCCGATGAGCAGATTCGTGCCGTCCTTGCGCAGGGCCTCGCGGATCTTACCTGCGAGGTCTACCTGGTAGTACGGGTGGAGGTCGATCTTCTGGGCCGCGTTGTTGCCGCCCGAGCTGACGTCTAGCAGGTCGACGCCGGCGGCGGGGAGCAGCTTCGCTAGCCGGATACTCTCCTCGAGCGTCCAGCTGGGTTCGCCTGCGTGCTCCATCCACTCTGTTGCCGAGATGCGCAGGAGCAGGGGCATCGATTCGGGGATCACCTCGCGTACGGCGGCGATCGTCTCGAAGAGTAGTCGCGTGCGGTTCTCGAAGCTGCCGCCGTACTCGTCGGTCCGCTGGTTCGAGATGGGGGACAAGAACTCGGTAATCAGGTAGCCGTGGGCGCCGTGGATCTCGATAGTGTCGACGCCGGCCTCGACAGCGCGGCGCGAGGCATCCTTCCACGCCTGCAGGAGCTCCTTGATATCGTCCTTCGTCATCTCTTTGGGCGTCGGGAAGCCCTCGCCGAAGCATATCGCGCTCGGGGCCCACACGTTGTCCTCCCAGCCGCCGTGTTCCTTGGAGGCGACGCCGCTACCGTGTTGTCTGAGCCATGGCGCCAAGGTGCTCGCCTTGCGCCCGGCGTGCGCGAGCTGGATGCCGACTTTCTGGCCCTGCGAGTGCGCGAAGTCGACGATGCGCTTCAGCGGTGCGATCTGGCTGTCCTTCCACATGCCGCTATCTTGCGGGGTGATGCGGCCGTTGGCCAGCACGGACGTGGCCTCGACAATGGTGAGCGCCGTGCCGCGCAGCACGAACTGCGACAGGTGCGCGAAGTGCCAATCGGTCAGGTGGCCGTCGTCGGCGCTGTACTGGCACATGGGCGCCACGGCCCAGCGGTTCTGCAGCGTCATGTCTCGGATCTTCAGGGGCTGGTACAGCGTCGGCGCCGTGGCCGGGTCCAGCGCCGTGCCCGCTGGGGGGTCCTGCACGGGCGTGTAAAAGGGGGCTCCGGGAGCAGCCTTGTTCTCGACAGACATGGCTTCTTTAGTACCCCTCACTTAATTGGTATAAGCGCTAACTAGGGGTGGAGGGAGTAAACTGAGGTCTGAAATGGCGATTGGGGGCGGCGCTTATTTCTTCGTAAAAAAAGTAAAAATGAAGTTCTATACGTCTATGGAGTTCGTCACTGTGAAAAATGCTGTAGGCTTGGACTATCTATATATAAAAAAGACGTTGTGCAGGATGTGGGTTTGGGAAAAGGTGGCTAGAGTTGCGATATCCGCGCTTAGTTTTATACGAATTCCATTTGTCCCCATTTTGAAAACTTACCTTTAAAGACCGAATTGCTCCGTGTCTTTCTAATACACTCTATTGCATGATTTCTAACTACGAACTAATGAGTTGTGATTAACCTGGAGATTCAATAAGCTACTATTATCAATAGCGACCGTGTTTCTGCAGTCATGATTGGACCGTTCGGGGGAGGCGTTGCATCGACTCATGGTGTCATGGACACTTTGATGGGCCTAGAAGAAGAGCGTAAAAATATAATCCCGACGTGTGGAAAGGCCTGCGTGTGGATGATGATTTGATGATAGTTTTGGGGCTTATTGTTCCTGCTTACTTAAAGGCCTCACTGCTATGCGCTATAATCTTGCAGAATCGGTGTTATAGGTTACCCCCGACCTCCCTGTGTACATACTAAGATAAGTAATATCTGTTCGAGGCTGCTGACAAAGCTCCGTACGGTATTTCAAAGTGCTATCTCCATTTTCTCCAGTTTTAGCGAAACTAAAAACAACGGGCCAACAGGAGTCATTCCTGGGCATCTCATTATTCTTAGTCAACAGATTAACGAGTCAGAAGCGAGCGAACCCCTCGGTAATCTTTTGGAGACCGAATGAAGCCCGATCTTATAGAATGCTACAGATGTACATACATACTTCCTACGTAGATAGGGTTAACTTAATCAATTGATGGGATGACGGATTTAGCTCGGTAAGGCGCAAATGGAGAGAAAATTCCATTTTAACGAGGTCGACCCCCATCTTGGGGGGGATGGTGCTGACCTGCAGCTCTTAACGTTTCAGCTCAGGCTATCGTCAAGGTACAGCCTAGAGTAACACCACATCTGAAGCAGCATGGGGCTGTCGCAACTTGGTGTGATCGCGTGGGACCGTAGCATGTCTCACACCTTCGTCCCATGTCCTACCAACCTTACCTAGCAGATCGCAGGGGATCATTTATCTGCAGGGGAAGTTCCACCCATCTTCAAGCTACACCAAGTGTGAGCAGAACCGTTACATGTGCCATACCCAAACTGTTCGTATTGCGAAAATCGTCCAGGATGGCTCCCAAAATGTGTTGCGCATCTTCGATTCAGGGGCCGCTGTGATAGACAAGCTTTTGGTCGCACCTCTAGCTTAGAACCTCTATCTATCTCGAATCCCTAGGTTAGCTGATCTTTACTTCGAAGCTAGATCCTCGCGGCTCTACTTTCCTGACAACTGGATCAACAGTGGCCATACTCTTGAGTAGCAGAGTTATCTTGTTCACATTGGTCTCAAATTTGCATTATCATCTATCTACCGAATATCTAGGTAGCTAAGCTGTCAGGAGATAGAAAGATGGCAGGAAACATGCCCGTGGGAATGAGAGCTTCGGCCTCCTTGAGCTCGTGAGTATTGACTCAACGATAGACTCCCAGCACCCGCCTCTACAAGAAGCTAACACGTCTTCTAGATTAGACACTGTCAAGGTTATAATAGGGTCGGAAGGCGACGAGTTCTTCATCCCTAGACGACTCCTAGCTTCATGTGAATACTTCCGTACGCACCTCGACTTTTCTCACATCGTACGACTTGACGGCCAGTGCCCCGACATGTTCAGGCTTTTTGAATACTGGCTCTTCGAGCGAAGGAGCTTGAATAAATTCATCGAAGAGGCCGAGTCCAAGGGAACATGCGAAAGCCTACACTGGGATTTGGTCAACCTGCAACTGTTCGCCGCCAACATTGGCGAGGCCGCATTGCAAGACATGGCCATGGACGCCCTGCAGGATCTCTATCTCCGTTGCAACTGGGAGATCGACCCCCAGCTCGTCAAGCACGTGTACACGGAATGCTACTATCTACGCAACCTTCGAAAGTGGATAGTAGCCATGATAGCCTGGGGCGTGGGCGACGCAGAAGCCGACGGCGCGGTGGACACGATCCGAGACCTGTTTGGTGAATGCGATGGCTTATGGGAAGAGTATAACAGCCACTTAAGCAAGGTTGCTGCAAGCAAGTTGGAGGTCGACTTCAAGAACCCCCAACTCCGGTTACCATCGAACCGCCTGCGGAACGGAGAGCGTCAGTTTGGCTACCGTCAGTGTTCGTTTCACACCCACCGGTCGACTGTCGGCCAAGGACACTGCCCGCACGCCCACCCGCCTTCACCGCTAGTGTATTCGCCGTTAACAGATGGCTATGTTGAGTCTGACTCGGATCATAGCGACTCTCGGCTTGGTTCTCGCATGACTTCTCCTAGCAGATCTGCTCCCGCCATCTGCTAAGGAATTGTGAAGAGCCTGATCGACTATCATGCATAATTTATTACCCATGCCGTACGAACTTGTTGTCGTACTCGGCTATTCAGACGGTAGTGTCTGCGGAGGAGGTACACGGCAATTTCTATGTTGCATTATGTGAGTCTCAAATTGATAGCAGCTTTTGAGGAACTAATAAAGTTAACAAGTTGCCAGTTAATTAATCTTCTGGGTATACTCAGTCAAAATCCGGCAAGGTGTCTTTTCTTAGCTGTCACTTGATATAGGTCTAAGGTATATTGACAAAAAAGCAAGTTCGAGACTGATGGCTCGTGATCATTATAAATGCCGAGGTTGGGACTTTTCGTTGAACGACGCAAATTGTCTGTATCGCTGGGCTGGAGGAATTAGTAATGTATAAAATACCTAGTTACTCGTCTAATTAATTATTTAGTAATCTAGATGAGAGTATGTATTAATGTGCCTATTGAAGCGATATCAATGATCTTAGTCTTAACGAGCAAATTGTTCCTGTTCTCCTAGGCAAAGTGCTAGGTATGATGTAAATGCTGTAGATGGGCGTTGTACCTGTTTAGCGGACATGGCCGGTAAGAGCTCAGTGGATGCCGCGGTACTGGTACCCGTGTGAACCCGGGCCATATTAGCTTTTAAACTTACCTGCTTGGACGAGCTCTAGTCACGTGTCTGCAATACGACCCATAGCTGGGAGTTGCTGTCCAATAGGAATGAGGTATTTCCAATTGCTTCAAGGACTGAGCACTTTTTCAATCCATCACTCTTATTGCTCGGTCCAGCTCTCATCTCGAAACATCCGATTTCCCTCCAAACCACCAATTGACTTGTCAACAGGCTGGTCCAAGACCCTTGTCCAACATGTTGGCGAGAACGTCTCTGCGCTCGATGCGCGTCCTCAATGGCGCCCGGAACAGCACGACCGCTTTGCCCAAGGTACAACAGACCCAGCAAATCTTTGTCCCGAAACCTGATTGCCTAGACTCTCCTGCGCGTTCCGCCGAGCTATGAAGGCTAATATCTCATCATATACAGCGGTCCTTTTTCTCGTCCAGCTCCGGTGCCACTAGCGAATCTCCTTTGAAGCTCAACATCGCCGCCGCCGCTTCCACCGCCCTCGCGATCGGATCCGTCGCTTGGTACTATCACCTCTATGGACCTACCGCACATGCCGCTCCCGAGGCTGAGGAAGGGTGAGTGTCATGCGTTCTCACATAGGTCATCCACGTCGCAATTGAATTGGATGGCATGGATACCTGCTGAAAAATATGGAAATCTTCTAACTAAGAGATTCTAGTCTCCATCCCGCAAAGTACCCCTGGGTTCATGAACAATGGTTCAAGACCTTCGACCACCAAGCGTAAGCCGTTATCATGATCCTTGTGTGGATTCATATCCCCCTGACCGTGTCGATAGTCTCCGCCGTGGTTTCCAGGTCTACCGCGAAGTCTGCATGGCGTGCCACTCCCTTAGCCGTATCCCCTACCGAGCTCTTGTCGGCACTATCCTTACCGTTGACGAGGCCAAGGCCATGGCCGAGGAGAACGAGTACGACAGCGAGCCCGATGATCAGGGTGAAATTGGCAAGCGACCCGGAAAGCTGTCCGATTATATCCCTGCCCCCTACAAGAACGACGAGGCCGCCCGAGCTGCCAACAACGGTGCTCTTCCTCCCGATCTAAGTTTGATCATCAAGGCCCGCCACGGTGGCTGCGACTACGTTTTTAGCTTGTTGACCGGTTATCCTGATGAGCCCCCTCCGGGTGCCCAGGTCGGAGCCGGCCTCAACTTCAACCCCTATTTCCCTGGTACTGGCATTGCCATGGCTCGTGTCCTTTTCGACGGTCTGGTTGAGTACGAAGACGAAACGCCCGCGACGACATCTCAGATGGCCAAGGACGTGGTAGAGTTCCTCAACTGGGCTGCCGAGCCCGAAATGGATGACAGAAAGCGTATGGGTATGAAGGTTCTGACTGTCACCGCCGTCCTATTTGCCATGAGCGTGTGGGTAAAGAGATATAAGTGGGCCTCGATCAAGTCGAGGAAGATCGTCTACGACCCGCCAAATGCACCCAACAATGTCCGTAATTAAAAAGCCTAGCCACCTGTATGTAATACTAGACTCCCCGCGGTTCCTTTGTTTGCGACATTGGGGGGGAGGACTTTGAGAGGTTGTAGGGGAGCGAACCAGTCCTGAGTCTCGATTCTAGAGTGTAAATCAATTTCCTCTTGTTTTAGACGTTCGCGGAGTACCGCTTGCTTGGGATGAATTTAGCGAGTGGTGTGCACATAGAGAGTTGAAAATCGTGATAAACATATAGCCTTGAGGAAGGCGTTCCACGTGCATCCCATGAAAGTGGTGTTTACTTTTGAAATAGATAGGGACATCACCCACCATGAGCAAATGGTTCGTAGTTATCTATCATTATCTACCCACTCATATTTATCATATGTCCTGCTGATATGAAAATGTATTTTGATGTAGGATTCAAACTAACCGTCTTGACTACTACCTAAGATGTACTGGCTGTCTGGCCATCACTATGAATATTGGTTCCACATATCTTGCGGCTCTTGTCCAATAGCAAGCCTTATTTTACTGTTGAAAGCCAACTGTAGCTTACCTAATCATGGTACTTCACACCTGCCTAGTATTTTATTAGCCACCTCAACCTCCTTTTCCCTTGACGAAGCTGCAGTGCGCCCTGTATAAGGTGTCTCAGGATATTACTATAGAATCAATCGACTACTTATTCCTGGTTCTGGCCATTGATGTCCCCACACTTCGAGGAAACAATGAAGCAATGGTTCTGACTCACCTCGCCGAACAAATGGAACTGCCTTACTTGATTGCCTGGGGGGAGCGACAGGCTGATACAAAAAAAAATAATCATGTTCGTTAAACAGGCCTCGTTTCTGGTATCCAAACTTTCTTCGTACTTCTCTGTCTCGGGTAACTTGTTCTTACGAATCCACCACGCCATGAGATTGGCCCGACAAACAACGACTTGAAGTGGTATATGGAAATCCTATCTCTCTGTGTACTGGATAGCTAGTACTGGCCATAGGGGTTACGACGCAATGAGCTCTTCTGAGCAGACCAACTTGGCAATGGCTCGTGGTCAGGCGAATAAGCTTACTGATGATTTCATCTTTGGCTTCGACGTCAAAGACGCAGATGACAGCCAGTATTTGGCCGAAATTGCCATAAATCGCATGGGTCAGAAGACTGATATACAAAACTTCGTTAATCTCAGTCTTATGCATGGTGTTCAGGAATGGAACCAAGCAATATCCTGCGCCACGTCAATGAGAGACCGTGCAACTTTCAACAACCCCTTGGACGGACAAGATACTCTCAGCTTTCTAGCTAAAATATATGGGGTTGATGCCACATCACATACAGCTGATGAGCTACCTACTGCACAAAAAGCTGATGGGCCGTGTGTCAAGAAGAGGCGAAGAACGCCTCTAGAGTTTCCGCCTGAAAACGCATGTAGGAAACGCTGGAAAATCAACAAGGGCAAATACTCTCCCTATTGGGCTGCAACACCTGCGTCGGCACTGCGAAAAAATGGTAACCCCGGAGATGGGCCGACGGCGAGCCAAAGAGAACCGATCAGTTCGAAGAAGTGTGTGCCGCCTCCAGAAACACCAGGATCGCAAATACCTGACGTCGGGAGAGAAACACCCCGGGACTCCACCATGCCAGTACAAGGATACGGGGAACACGAATTTGGTTTACCGAATATCTTGAATAATGGAAGTGAGCCTATGGAAATAAAGTCACCACTGCGTGACAATCAAGGATATGGAAGCGAGCCAACATGTGATCGGACGACAAAAGCACCAACAGGCGATCCAAATTCAGACTCATGGCAAGACTCAGATTCAGATGCAAACTCTAAGTCAGAATCGGTACCACCGGAACCTGATACTCCTACAGAGACGTCGGAAGTACCAGCCACGTTTATAGCAGCTACAGAGAACGCTGCCGACGAAGAGGATAGTGTTAGGACGGCCGAGGAGGCCCCGGACGATGAGAACTCAAGACCACCATCGCCCCTAAAACAAATACAAACGCTCAAGCGCAAGGCCAAGTCTCCCTACTTCGCAGAACATACTACGCCCAAACCAAAATCCACACCAAACCGCAGACCACCCCGCGGCACCGTATCCTCCCTCTCCTTCCCACCCCTCGACGTGCCTAATTTCGGCTTAATACAAGAAGAGCTCGCCACGGACCCATTCCGTCTCCTAATCGCCGTGACCTTTCTGATCCGCACATCAGGAAAAGCCGCGATTCCCGTGTTTCGGGAACTTATGGAGTGCTACCCGTCGCCTGAGGCTCTCGCGATGGCAGATACGGGCGACATCGTCGCCATGATAAGTCATCTGGGCCTCGGCGTCGTTCGCGCTGCTACGATACAGCGGTATGCGCGAATTTGGCTTGAGAATCCGCCGAAGAGGGGTGTTAAGTATGCTGTTAAGAATTATCCTTTACCTGGAACCGAGGACGGCGATGAGAATATTGGTTCAGGTGGAGTTTATGTGTCCCTAGAAGAACTTTGGGATGAGACACGAGAAGAATGGAAAGATACTGTGCACCCTAGTGGCGAAACTCTAATATCGACATCAACGTCAACGTCAACGTCAAAAACGATGACAACGGAATGGGAGATAGGCCACATGACACAAGGTCCTTATGCCCTGGACAGTTGGCGCATCTTCTGCCGGGACGTGCTAAGGGGCGTGTCGCAAGACTGGAAAGGGACCACCATTAGCAGCAGCAAGGGCGAGGGTGAGGGAGAAGTGTTCCAACCCGAGTGGATGCGCGTCCTGCCCCGCGACAAAGAACTCAGGGCCTGTCTCCGCTGGATGTGGATGCAAGAGGGCTGGCTCTGGGACCCGTTTACAGGTGATAAAGTTGTCTTGCCCGAGGGTTTGAGGAGAGCCGTTCAGGAGAGACGGGTCGGGTATGATGATAGTGGGGATTTGAGGATTCTAGATGCGGAGTCGAGGACGGGCAGTTAGCTGAAGGAAGTGTATTATTTCGTCTTACCTTGTTTGCTGGAAAAAGCTTACTGTCATTGTCGGTGGTAGCCTCGACTCCGGCTCTTGAATATGACCTAGTTCCGTATGTGTGCCTCCAGCTACCAGCCAGTGTACTGGCTAATCTTGGTACATATCCGTTTAGTATTTACTGAAGGCAACAACATGGCCTTATAAGTAGCCAGCCACAGGCAACCATCAAACCTCCACAGCAAGTCGGCAGGCTCATGTTACACCGTTAACTAAAAAGTAAGAGTGTCTACAGACAGGGGTCGAGCACAACATTACAAAAACTTGTTTTGCAGCACGTCGCTCGTGTATGCCCGCCAGTCATATGATGTTGAGAATAAGATCAAGTTGTCTTTATATTTATCTTTTACCGAGCCATCCAATATCGATACATCGTCTTTTAAGTCGTTTACTTCTTCATGTAATATGTAACTGTGGTTCCCATCTCCTCACGCAAAACACGTACTCTAACATATACGACGACACGTTTTGGGCACCCTAACTCCTTACATTTTCTAGCTGCTTCCTTTTCAACCTTGTTTACTGGAGCGTTGATCAAATATCTAAACATATCCGGGGTTGAAGATCCGAAAAAAAAAGGAGGGGGCAAACTTCCGTTGTTATTTTTCTTTTTTGATTAAGAATCACTGCTGGATGCTCAATTTTCTCCTCTCCTTGACGGCATTGGCAAGTAAGTCGAGCACGGAGACGGTATCGTCCCAGCCAATGCAGGCATCGGTGATGCTTACACCGTATTTTAAACCCTCCTTTCCTTCTTTCGGTACCTTCTGGTTACCTACACAGGACTGTCAGTAAAAAAGTTAAAAGACATTGTCTTAGGATTTACCTATGGTCATTCTTACCTTCGTTGATGTGACTTTCAATCATAACTCCCATGATGCCCGTCTCGCCCTTTGACAGCTGCTCAGCGATGCTTGCAGCAACCTTGGGCTGGTTCTTGTGGTTCTTCTCTGAGTTGCCGTGGCTACAGTCCACCATGAGCCGTTGCCGCAGACCAGCTTTCGCCAGGGAATCCTTGGCCTCGGCGATGCTCTTGCTGTCGTAGTTAGTGCCGCGCTTTCCGCCTCGAAGAATGACGTAGCAGTCGTCATTTCCTACTGTGCCGACAATGGCCACGACGCCGGGCTTCGTCACGGAGAGGAAGTGGTGCGGGTGTCTTACGGCGCCAATAGCGTCGATTGCGACACCCAGCGAACCGTCCGTGCCGTTCTTGAAGCCTACCGGGAAGGAGAGACCGCTGGCTAGCTCGCGATGCAATTGGCTTTCCGTCGTCCTGGCACCGACTGCGCCGGCCGATAGGACGTCGGCTAGGAACTGCGGGGAGATTGTGTCGAGCATTTCACTGGCAATTGGCATTCCCTTGTCGGTTAGGTCGACGAAGAGCTGTCTCGACAAACGCAACCCCTTGTTAATCTGGAAGCTATTGTCGATATCCGGGTCGTTGATTAGGCCCTTCCAGCCGACTGTCGTTCTCGGCTTCTCGAGGTAAGCGCGCATTACTATGAGGAGCTCATCTTTGTGCTTCTCCTTCTCTTTCAACAGCAGGTCGCAGTACTCTAGCGCGGCTTTGGGGTCGTGTATGGAACATGGGCCGACAATGACCACTAGTCTCTGTTTCTCATCGGTGCCATTGACAACGGCCACGACCTCCTCACGGCTCTCGAGAACGGTCCGCTTGGACTTGGCGGTCTGGGGGATCTCATGTTGAAGTAGATCAGGCGGCGTCAAAGGGTTATACCCACGAACTAGGGAACGGTTAGATCTATGGTCGATAGTAAAGTCGATGGTAATATGGCAATAGTGCCTGTGGTAACTGACTGCGCCAATCTTCGCTCTCGGTCTTATTCCCGACGTGCTTGTTCTCAATATAGAAGCTCTGCATATGTAAATACACAATTAGTTCAGGTTACTATGCTCCATAGGGTGTTCATTCCATTAGTCACACCAACGTACCGCCATTATCAGACTCAAGTTGGGCGGCTAAGCTTCAGCAGTGCAATGTTCGATCTAGTCTCGGGACAGCTGAGCAACCGATGCATACAGGAGCCGTTATGAGAACCCAGCAAGATATGAGGAATTATAATGACGAGAGAGGGCTGAAAAAAAGATCGGGCGAGGTGATGCGAGGCAATGGTTATAGAAGGTAGTCCCGAGCTTTGACAACTACACAGGTTTAGTGGGGGAGGGCGCGCATACATGTGTAAGCGAAAAGCGGCCAATTTTTCCCTATTCTAGTGACTCTTTACGACGAGGGGCGCCGATGGCGGGGTAATTTATTACCTTTCTAGGTAAAATAGCTGCACCCCTATGCGCCCTAGATGTCAGTTGGACCAATCTGGACAGATGTAATAAATAGTGCTTAGTTGTTACCTAGCTTTATCTAGTTATATCTGACATCGGATGTCCGATCTATGCTGACATCCGTTTAGTTCGGGGGGTCGGCACCGAATCTCTGACTACAGGATGCAAGAGTCTAGCGTAATCACCATAGCAAAAATGTAGAGGCCCAGTGTTGCTTCTAGAGGGCGGATGCTTCGTCGTTTTATCTTTCACTCGGCTTTCGCTCGGACGCCAGCAGGATTGCTGACGGCTTCCTTCCGGAACTGCTCTATCCCGTTTACCTTCCCATACAGCCACTTGAGCGCCATAGTACTAGTAGTCATGAGGAACGCGGAAAAGGTGAAAAGCAATACACGCTGCCACATGCTGAGGATATCGAAAATGGGGTAAGGGTACCTAAAATATTCTCGATGAGCAATTTAGACTACGCCGTCGAAGCCGGGATGATAAAGTGGACAGAAGCACTAACCAGCCATTGTGCTTGTAGCAATACTCAACCCAAAACCAATACAGAAAAGCTATAGCCTGACTGAGTGCCATGGCTGCAAAGCTATTGATTGTCCATGGAGGGCTTAGTAGTAGTAGGTCTACAGCGAGCAAGAGTCCTGGAGCCGCATGAAAACCAAAGTCGGGCAAGAATTCGAGCTGAAACTCTGGTGGAAACACGAGATTCTTGTCAATGGCGCAGAGACCCCAGTACAGGATGCTGACAAGTATTTCCAACGGAGCCGAGCAGACGGCGAGAAAATTCTTAACCTGAAAGAGGGTGGGGGACAAAGTCAAATCGGCCAGGAGGCCAACGACAAAAGTGCAAAGGGCCAAGGTGAGGCCTATAATCGTAAGAAACTGGTAGTTGCCTCCATATGCTTCTGACAACGGAGTCTGCCAACGACCCAGAAACCGAAATGATGCCAAGAATGAGGTTACGCCAGCTGCATGCAGGCACAATGAAAATCGCCTGGAGGGCGAGTTTAGCCGTTGAAGTGGGTGTCTGGAGATGGCCATATTCGATGCTAACACGACCGATTAGAGAAGGTAACTTTTCAAAGAACAACGAACATAATAAGACGCAATCGCTATAAAGTCTGACGAAGCTCGGTACCCAAGTGAAGATGCTCGGACGGATGTGGACTTTATATTTTTTACGACTTTCAGATAAATAATGAGATGCACAGAGTTATGACGACATTTACAGTTTTGAGCTGAAGCCTTATCACACGTTCTAATATCCTCGTCTGGCTTTGGTGGGGCCGTCGGGCACATCAACTTCCGCGGTTCAGCTTCCTAGCTCCAAATTTTACTATGTAGCAGACCTAAATCAATAGGTAAGCGTCCCCTAGCTACTTACCTAACCTTAAAATGATTGTAATACATGAGGATGTTTCTAACCTCCAAAGTCCCTACAGAAGTACAGTAAAGGTGCGGACATGATCGCGAGATAACAACATATAATCGTCGAGAACACACAACATTTGTTTATTCCAGAGGCTTTTCTTACATCCATATTAAGCGGGCTATATTTAGACGTAGAAACTAGTGTGCTGGCTTCTCCACAGTATACACAAACCACAACGTCTGGATAGCTAGACATCGTCGACATAATAGCATGGCCGAAACCAGCAGTAAACGAAGCCACGATGAGTTTGTGGAAAGCAACGGCAGTGACGGTACGTAAGTCGTTCAATTCGCGTTTAATTAACACAAACCTAACGGCCATGAAGATGATAGCTCCTCGGACGATGATATGGGGCCACAGCTCCCCTCTGCTGGCGCCCCGAAGAAGAAACGACGTGTACTGCCATACGAGAAGCTTTATATCGATGCCCTCCCGAAATCTCCTCGATACTCGAAGTCACTCATGCACAAAGAGCAGCTCTCCTCCATCATAGCTACGCGCACAGAATTCATCATAACGAGTTCTATCGACGGGGTTGTTAAATTCTGGAAGAAAGCCGCCCAGGGGATCGAGTTTGTCAAAGAATTCAAGGCTCACCAGGGCGAGATACGCTCTGTATCAGTCAGTCAGGATGGAAGAAGCTTCGCGACCGCAGGAGCCGACAAAACCATCAAAATATTTGACGTGATTACCTTCGATCTCCTCGCCATGGTGTCTTTGGACTTTTCACCCAAGTGCATATGCTGGGTTCACAAGCGTGGCGCCTCATTGCCATTGTTGGCCGTCTCGGATGACTCGAAGCCCCTGATTTATGTATACGATGGCAGAGGGGAGAACCAGACACCAATACATACTATCAAAGGCCTTCATCGGAGTGTTGTGTCTCTCATGGCATTTAATGACGCTTACGACTGCGTCGTTTCGGCGGATGTAGGCGGGATGATTGAGTTTTGGTCGCCGAGCGCCAACTATGAGAAGCCGGATAACGTCTTTGAGTACAAAAGCTCTACCAACCTCTTTGACTTCAAAAAGGCAAAATCAGTACCAGTCTCCCTGACCATCTCACCATCCGGCCATCAATTTGTATCATTCTCGCTCCCCGACCGCAAGATACGGATATTCGAGTTTGCGACGGCTAAGCTATACCGTACCTATGATGAATCTCTCCAGGCCGTTGAGGAGATGCAACAGGCCGGCACTGCAGCCCAGAAACTGGACGACATTGAGTTTGGTAGACGACTCGCAGCCGAACGAGAAATGGAATCTGGCCCACTCCGGAATAACGTCAATGTCATTTTTGATGAATCGGGGCATTTCATCCTATACGGGTCCCTTGTCGGCATAAAGGTTTTAAACACTTTCACAAACCAGGTTGTTAAGGTGTACGGAAAGGATGAGCACCTCCGGCCTGTCAACCTGGCCATTTACCAGGGCCAGCCCCAAAAGAAAGGCGTGACAACAGTTGCCATGGCTGCCTCGAATAACCCGCTTCTGCAGGAGTCGGAGACCAGAGACCCGATCCTCTTCGCAACATCTGTGGGTAAGGTGCGGTTCTACATGTTTACGAACGAAGAAGAGATATCGCGGTCAGAACGAGATATGCAGAACGAGAAGCCAACGCTGCTGAACCCGAAGAAGGCCGCGCAAGCGAAGAAAGCAGAAACAGGAACTTCGGCTGTTATCCATACTAGCTACGGTGACATTCATATTCGGCTTTTCCCGGATGCTGCGCCCAAAGCTGTGGAGAACTTCGTCACCCACTCGAAACGCGGCTACTACAACGGTACCATATTCCACAGAGTCATTCGGAAGTTTATGATACAATGTGGTGACCCTCTGGGCGATGGCACGGGAGGCGAAAGCATATGGGGCAAGGAATTCGAAGATGAATTCAGCACGCTTAAACACGACAAGCCCTACACAGTCAGCATGGCCAACGCGGGGCCCAATACCAATGGGAGCCAGTTTTTCATCACGACGGAGAAGACGTCGTGGTTGGATAATAAGCACACGATATTCGGCCGGGCTGTTCAGGGATTGGACGTCATCCATAAGATAGAGAACGCGCGAACCTACAAGGAGAAGCCGGAAGAGGACATCAAGATTCTCAATATTGATATTGCATAGACAGAACCAAGAACCGGCTTGCATGTAACGAATGTTGGTTGCGGAGGTCGAATAAGCTATATGATTAGTCCCTTTATTATACCCCTTCCCAGGATAGCACGTCAGCACTTGCATCCATGAACGCGTGTGCCTGCCCGTTGTTCATCCGCAGGTTGTCTGCATCACGGGCGTGCGCATCTTTTCTGTGTGCGTACAGCAGTAGGACCTACATACTTACCTAGCCACAGAGACGTTGTAATAATGGCGACCACGTCGTTAGTTGGATTTGCCAACCATTTAATTCCGAAGTTTGTCTTTCTTTTTTTAGGCGCCAAGCAACCAATGAGAGTCAAAAGCCTCACCGGACAACGGGCCATGGGAAGTGAGCAGTGAGCAGTGAGTGGGCAGTGGACACTGGGCAGTGGGAACTTGGAATTGGAGTCAAGGCGGAGCGCGTTACCCATCTCGGCCAGCCGACAGGTTTGGGGGGGTTGCTTGGCGCCAAATGATTGCATCTTTTCGAACACCGAACGCACTTTTACGCATCCCTCATGTCAACATTATTTCGTGCATTAGTCCAGATACGAACTTAAGACAATTACTGTTGTCTTTAGATACTTACTTCCATTTATGCCAACAAGAAAGTGACAAGGAAGTGTCTGACCCCGAGTTGCTTCAACTACCACTCTCTGACAGTGACTTGCTAACCCTACCTGCTTAATATGTACCTAACTACAGGTAGATCAGGTGTGATGTTAGATAATCTGCCAACTGCCCGGCGGTTTAGTCAGGATTGGGATTTCCATTTCCAATCTAGCCCACGATTCCGAACGACTCCTCACTTTTCATGCAGATTACACCAATTGCACCCAATCCGCGTTCCTATAAGCTGCGCGCGTCCAAATACTGATGTTACCCCCAACTTGATTCCATAATTTGGTACCTTAGGTCTGGGCGGTTTGGCACGCCGTACATAGTACAGGGAAGCCCGCGGCGGGAATTAACTATTTTATCTCCCTCAGAGCTAACTAGTAGTCATGCTTATCATGGTCTTGCCATTTTCGTCCGTCTTCTCTTCAGCTCTCTCACTCGACTAACTCTTCTTGTTATTGTTTGGAATTCTCTCTTGCCAGTCTTTCGGGGGTTGCTTTTGCCTCAGGTATTTCACCAACTTCTAAACCTATGTGGTTATATCTATCCCCGTTGCATACCGCTGGCTAAGAGAAGAAGTTTCTCCCCAGGCAACTTGAGACGTACAATTGTTGTTTCCCGAGTCCATAAACCATGAGAGGAAGTTGGGATGGATCTTGTTCTCATCACACATCATTCTCGCCTTGAGTGACTCCCGGGCTTTGAAAGAAGATACAAGAAACAAAAAGAAAAGTGAAAACAGACCACCAGCCCCGATCAAGACACTTTACTGTGGTTCATAATGCCCCGGCCAAAAAAGCCTGGCGCACCAGAACCCAAACGACGGAGTAGGAACGGGTGTTGGTAAGTCGGCCATTCTCACATCCTCACTCTCCTGAAGTGTGAAGAATTTTGGATGACGGGCTGACTTTGTGGAGGCCTTGTAAGAACCGTAAAGTCAAATGCGGAGAAGAGCACCCAACTTGTGTGAAGTAATTACCCCCATGTTACCCCTTATCTAAGCTCATGCAAGCGCTCGTGGCCCCCCAACAGTGAAGCGCCATGAAGAGCGGTTGCCCGGTTCTCAGACTAAAGCATTTTCCCACAGCTGCCAAAAGACAGGAGAAACATGTGACTATAATATACGGTTGAATTGGGAGGGGAGGAGGGGCAAACAGAGTGATTCAAACCTTGTCGCCTTCAGTCGCGACACGCTTTCCCCTACGATCCCACCTAAAGGATTCAAACTCGTTCACCAATACCCGTCGGTGGACACACCGGGAGGACGCAGGCTCGAACCTCTGACGGGCTTGTCCAGCCCACCAAAAACCGACATCCAGAATTCGCGCTCGCAGGCAGACGTGAACTTTGTAGAGGTCACACCATCCTTGTCCCGCGAGACGGAGCCACATCGAAATAAACGAACAAAGCTGAGCGATCCCCAATCGGCCGATTCTCCCGAGAAACGGCCGTACTCGTCTCATAGCTCCATACACGAGTCAAATTCGGCGACGCTCAGATTCTCCGGGTGTTCAAGTGCCTCGGCCGCTTCTCCCCTTACGCCTGCCACGTCGTCAACTTACAGTGACGATGGGCAGGCACAAAGCAGCCGCGTCGAACAACAAGAGGCTCCTACGTTTTCGAGGAAGAGGCTTTCGGTGAACTCCTTGCTGGCCGGACCCGCCAACCTTCGCGCGCTCTACAATGACAGTACCAGTCAGTCAAAGGGCATGTTACCACCCCTCGACACACGGCCGGTGTCAAGCGAGCCTACGTTCTATGGCATTGACAGGGGTTATCAAGATTATGACCTGGGCAAGAATGACGACATGAATGCCATTGGTGGCTCTTCGCCGCTGCTCCAAAGAGAAACACTCGATATCAGCTTTGAAGAACCGATGGATGACTACCCGTGGAACTCGTGGAACGAATTCGGATTCGGTGTTGAGACCAACGATCCAAAGGATGCAGACGGAGGATACTACGCGAAGCCGGTGTCCATCTTGATACCCCGAAACTTGGAGCCTCTTCCCTTAAAGTACGTCCGAATTGTCTTCGATTCTTCCTCGTGCGCGCGCTAATGGTCCATCAGGCTCGTAGAGAATCCAATGAATCTTCTTGTAAGTAATTCATACGTAAAAGCTTCCAGGTCCCCTAGCTAATGAGGTTTGGTAGTATTTCGTACGTCGTATCTTTACCAGCCGAAACGATAGGAATAGATCTTTAACTGTTTGTTTTTAGCATCATTTCATAAATAACACGGCTCGAGGTATTTATCGCCCCTATTTCTCAACACGTCGAGTGTTATAAAGTGCTATTTTCTGATATACACAGCCCTCGTGCCTTACGATGACCCGCACGCCAACCCATTCCGTACCATCCTCCCTCAGATGGCAGTACGGAATGATAACCTGTTAGCGTTGTTACTTGCATATTCCGGTTAGTTTATATTCTCTTGCATCAATCTTGACTTCTCTAGCTCAGAAATCTCGGTAGCGTCGCACAGAGCACGAGTCTTAAACCATCCGGAACCAACCCTGAGGATCGCGTTCTGGGTTGACGACATATTCCCGGCCCTCCGCGAGGCCCTCGACGATCCCGACCGTAACTTCTCCAATGCCAATCTCGCCACCGCCTTAATGCTTGCTTCACTTGAGATCATCTCCCCTAAGGTTTTCGGCTACGACATTCCATGGCAGAGACACCTTGGGCTCGCACGGGAAGTTATCATGCTCCGGCCCGGTGGCTTACGGGGATTGCAATCAAACTTCCGACAAGACCAAGTATGTTCTTTTCTCTTCAGCTGGGCAGCGTACCTAGATGTCATTGGCAGCTTGACGGGCGGACCAAAGGACGCCTCGTCCTCGTGGATCTTCGATTACGAACTAGACGACATCGATGACGGGTACGATGAAATTGATTGCATTATGGGATTCACGACAAGGTGCTGCTATCTCCTCGCTAAGATTGCAGACCTAGCACGCAAATGTGACGCCGAACGCATTGGTGAAGACCTCGATGTCCGCGACGGCTGGGCGCCGAGCGCTGACGTAGCTGCACAGGCCGTTAGGCTGGAGGTGGCGGTCATGGAGAGCATGCACCAGCACCCGGTGCCCTGTAAGCATATACATAAAGAGGGTGACATCGCGAAGTGGGATAGGAATGAGATGGAGGCGACCAATTCGGCCTACCACTGGGCGGCGCTAGTTCACCTATACCGCCGCATCATGGGTCGACGCTCTGGCAATAAGAGCGTCCAGAGAGCCGTGGAAGAAATCATCGCTTCTCTAGGCCGTATTCGCTCTGGTGGTACGGCTGAGTCGTGTCTGTTATTTCCCATGTTCACGGCCGGCTGCGACACACAGAGCGAGGAGCATAGGACCTTGATATTGAGGCGTTTTATGTCGGCAGAGAAGCACGGAATGACGCAAGTAGGTTTCTCTATTCCCTATATCTCTCCCATATGAAATGCGAAGAACAGTACCGCTATCATTTCTATGTACCCCTATTTTCTGACAGCGCACCTACAGGTTCATAATGCGCGTCGGTTGATGCAGCGAGCGTGGCAAACCGGTAAGCCATGGGAGACTCTGGTAAGCACGGAGTTCATTGGATGATAACGAAAAAACCGTGGGAGAGGTCATAAATGTCTCTGGAAGATATTTACCTCGTGGGGTTTTGGACATACTATATAGCAGGCACATACATATTTGTGATACGTTGTTGCTTGATAGTCGGGGCACACGATTATTGTAACCCTCTCTTTCTTTCTTCAATTGGCATGTTCTCTGCAGATTTTGTTCCTCTTTGTTGGAGAAGGGTACTCAAACGTGAGATATATACTAGGCCAAGATCTAACACAAGCGTGGTTCTACTTCTACCCCTTTGCTATGATACCCACTCATATGTAGCTGCTCTAGTTTCTCACTTGGAACCTTAACACGTCTATATATTAACTTTCTTCTGGCTTTCCTTCTTCCTAGAGACTTGCCGACCTAGAGACATGACTTAACGTCTCCGCTATATGATATTTTTCGCGAAATGGCGGGATTGAGATCCGCTACGCTCTTTATCCCGGCCAAGGACATGGTACCATCTAAATCGGCGAGAAGAGAAGCCAGGACGTGCTTCGCACCCTCCTTCCCAGCAATACCCAGCCCGTACATCACCGGCCGACCGACGAGCACGGCCTTGGCACCGAGAGCAAGTGCCTTGACGATGTCGGCACCCGTCCGAATTCCCGAGTCGTAGAGAACAGTCATCTTGTCGCCGACAGCCTCAACAATCTCCGGGAGCATGTCCAGGGATGCCACGGCGCCGTCGACCTGTCTACCGCCGTGGTTACTCACGACAATGCCGTCAACGCCGTGCTGCAGGGCCAGGACGGCATCGTCCGGGTGCTGAATACCCTTGAGCACGATCGGTCCATCCCAGTGCCTCTTGAGAACCTCGATATGCTCCCACGGGTGACTGTCGCCGGAGAAGGCCTCGCTAATCCAGTACCGCGCCGCGAGGACGGGGCTATCTTCAGGCGTAGCACCGTCGTTGCGCTCGGCAAATTTACGTCGGAACACGGGATCCGTGAACCCGACCGTGTTGCCCTGGCCCTTCATGAAGGGTATAAAAGCCGTGTCCAAGTCGGCGGGCCGCCACGACATGGTCGCTGTATCTACCGTCACGACTAGCACTTTGAAGCCCGCTCCCCACGCCGTACGCAGGATCGATGCCGTGATCTCGTCGTCCGTTGGCCAGTAGAGCTGGAACCAGCGCGGGGAATTCTCTCCCATCGCGGCGGCGATCTCGGAGATGCTGCTTGTGGCCGCCGTGCTCATGATAAACGGAACGTTGAGCTCGGCGCATGCTTGAGCTGTCCCGACCTCCTTGTCCCTGTGGTAGACCTCTTGGACGCCGATGGGCGCCATTAGTACTGGGGAGTCTTTGCTTGGACGGGTCCGTTCGTCAGCTTTATTTGATTCACTTCACGTCTCGCGCCGGTCCAGTCTGGATGGAATGAAGATGAATAAAAAAACGTACCGTACTGCTCTCCGAACAGATTCACTCTGAGATTCCTGGGCACGCTCGGCCGCATCATCCGTGGTACGATCTTCCACTGCCGGAAGGCGAGCCGGTTAGCGTCCATCGTCGCGCCCTCGCCGGCGCCGCCCGCGATATAATTATAGGCCTCGGGGCTCATGACCTCCTTGGCTTGTAGCCTGAGTTTGTTCGGGTCCGTCGTAAGCGGTGGTAAGGTGCCTTGTAAGAGGCCCTTAGTGTAGATCTCGACCTGATAGTCGCCGTAGGAAGGCGATCTTTCCCCTCCTTGTTCCCCCATGGTTCGGATGTGTTTTCTAGAGAAGTAGAGTGGAATCTGGCTGATTATCAAGTTGATATTTGAAATCCTCGATTTGGTATGTTTATGTTTATATGGACTTTCGAGATATCGACGTTAATAAGAAGGAAATGGTCTGACAAATGATAGTGTGATGTGTAAGGGATGCCCTCAGTTTGGGCACTCCTCTTTTTCATATATAGGTGAATACTTAACTGCTAACGATATACAACTCCTTGCCGAGCCGTCTAGTCTAGAACCTCTAATGCACACTAGTAGTCACCATTGCATCTAATCACCTTACATAAGTAGATACATATAACTGCATTCAAGATAAAAGAGAGCCACCGTGACATGCTCGTGGATCGGCTATGGAGAAAAGATGGGGATGTAGTGCGCATTAACTCGTACATCTTTGCTACGTCCGTACGGAATCTCAGTAATCTCCTCGTTTACACACCCAATCACGTCTTTCCAAGAGATGAAGCAGGAGGCGGATTCTGGAAACATGCGTAGTTTCCGAGGTGTACGTGGAAATTCCGCTTCTCATGGTCTATCTATCTATCTATCTATCTATCCAAAAGGGCGGCCTATGTATGCATCTCTTGGGTCGGCGGAGTACCAGGTAGGTGGTCAGATTATAGCACAGGAACCGGACAGGAGCAACAAGTCTAAATTATAGGTACTTGACATCTCGTCAAAGCTACCTACATATACTACACCTCATTGGAACATGCCTACATAGGTAGGTATCCCTATTCGAGATGCAACAATAACGCTCCCCGACTTGTAATCGTATTCCGGGTCCGAATGAGCCCTCCCTCTTTAGATGGAACAAGCAGCTTGGGTGGTATTTAGGCAGCGGCTCCTCGCTGTGCGTGCAAGTCAGTATCAGAAACACTGCTTCTAGACTTCTATGTCATCACTAACACAGCCCTTAAAATTACTTGAGATAGACATGAAGGAAACAGATATGTATCCCGAGTAACATGATAAAACTCGAACGCAGCGTAGTAGATACTATGTAGACCATATGTGTGGTTCCTATGCATTGCTGCTGTTAGGTAACACTACATGCGGACAAAAGCAGGGGTGTTTCTGTCATGACGGAATCTTTCCGTTTCGGCTTGCCCGCATTCCCCAGAGTTAGCGCCGCTTAGGTGCATCACGAAGGGGGCTCTGGTGTCTTCTTACGTGCAGCGTAGGTGATAGCGAGGTACCGTATACCGTATAAGTATCACCGTATAGCGCAAGAACACACCTAACCCAAAGTATGTTATACGACACACTAAGCTGTACTTACCTTTAGGTCCCTCTGGAAGTACCTACCTATACTCGCTTAACTGACAACGGGACGAGGCCACTAACCCAGTACTACCCCTCCAAGGTGGGGCAGGATCAAGTCGCGATGCGCGTGCTTCAACATTGAGCCATGTAGCTTGCGTTGGCGGCACTCACAATTGGGGATGCCTCCAACAAACCGCGCACGGTTTGAGAGACAATTTCGAGCGGCCAATAGTTTATTTGAGTTCTTCCAACATGGATATTGACGACATTCTGCGTGAGGTTGATCCAGCCTCCCATTCAATCCCGGTAGAAATCCGCGATCTTCAAGCCCTGACCCGCGCCTGGGTTGCGGAACGGTCTTCTCCTGAATTGCTCAGGTATGTCCGCTTTCTCCTGGTCTTCCACTGCTTCGGGGAGGACTTATCGCCCTGAATTCCACCTACGCTGATACCGAAACCGTGCGCTGACAAGTTGGTCTCTTCGATCCCTCCACAGCTGGCCTACAGACGGCCTTTTCGAGCGCATCAATGACCGCATTAAAGAGCAGATCGAGAAGGTGGAGGAGATGACGGGTGACATGGATCCGAAGACAAACTTCGCTCTTATAGTCATACAAACCGAGCTCGAACGATTTAGATACCTCGTGCGAAGCTACCTACGTGCGAGGATAGCCAAGGTATTCGATATTGTTATCTCCTTAGTCTACTTGCGGTGCGACGTGAATAGCTGACTGGGCAACGCGGCGCTAGATTGACAAGCACACTCTGCACTATCTATCTAGTCCGGAATTAAGAGTAAGGCTCTCTGAAACGGAACAAGCGTACGCTACGCGTCATCAAGCTCTTCTGCACAATCACTATTTATCGTCCTTCCTTTCCGCTTTCCCTCCGGCCCTGCAGAATTTGAACGACACTGCCGGAAATATCAGTATGATCGATACCCCTGATCTTGACACCGCTGTGTTCATCCGCCTGCTCAAAGATACTCTTGTTGAAGGGCATGGAACAGACATGGACGGTGCCTTGAACGGGAGAAATGGCGATATCGTCATTCTTAGATGGTCCGATGCGAAGTCTCTTGTAGACTCTGGCCTAGCTGAAGTCATATGATCTTCCCTCTTGAGCTTAACTTCGAGGAAGCTATACGTACTTATCCTCGATGGATGAAACCTTAAGCGCACGGAATTTGGGCAGCGCCACGCCTATATAGTTCTATTACACTGTAATAGGACTGAATCACGTTCCGGTAAATAGTTGCCTGGTGGCGCTTGCGCCACTTCGAGATTGTGACGGCCAGCGAGCTTCTCGAACCTTTCCCGACAGATCTAAAAAGGGCGAAGTTTAATAACGCCGCTGCGAGTACCAGATGTGGCTTGCTCAACAGTACCGCCTGTCTGAGCATGTAAGACCCTGATACGAAACGTTGAGTCGTGCAGCACCATCTACAACCGGATATTCGAGCGTGCGCTACGCATGCCCCGTCGTCTCTGATACGCGCTATCCAAGCTGTGATATGACGACGATTCCCGCAGAGAGCGTGAATTATAAGCAACAAATAGATGTCAATGACAGTACCTTCTACAAATAGAGTTCGGCTTGGACAGAGATATGGCAAGGGTACCAGCGGTTTTATCTACCAACGGACTTCTTCGGATTTGTCTGGGAATTCATAAAAGATCTATCACCTGAACGTATCATTGGTCATAACCTGACGGTACAGGGACAGGAGGCACCGATTTCTTGGTATAACAAAAGATTGTCTAGGGACTGCCATTCTTCTCCCGGTGATAGATCTCCCAATGATCTGGGACTTACGGTTCGATCAATCTTCACAACTGCTCAGATACATCAATAAGGTCCAAGTCCAAGCTCAATAAGACACATAGAGCTAGATAAAATATAAGAGAAAATTGATTACTGTTGGCTTTGAACTAATCGTTCAAATTTTTGAATTTGAGACAAGTTGCATTTATGGATTGAATATTACTTGAGGAGCAAGAGAACCCTGTCGGTTTCATATTCACTTGGTTTAAACTATGATGCAGCTTACAAAGGTGAGCTCGGGGGGCCCGCGGCTTACCCTAGATTTACCCGGTAGTACTTACCTCTTAACCCCAGATTTCATTGTCAAACTCCTTCCTTATCATTATTCGGTGATGTCAATTCAAGTCCCCTGATAAAGCCAACCCCACCAAAGATCAAGAACCACTGTCTGCCCAACCAACAAGACCTAAAACACCCAAATACCACTGTACAGGAGTTAGAAGTTGTTAGAACCGGTTTATATATTTAGTGAGTGAGCCTGAAGGCCAGCTCACATTAAGTTGCTAATAAATATTGGTTGCACTCATACCTTTTCAAGTCGAGTTATGAGACGACTTAATCCGACTAATCCCAAACTCAGCTTTCATCCTAATTGAAGAGGCGCATATTTGTCATGATAATAAAAGACAGAGGGTCGCCTAGTCCGTAACTCACCATGAGTGATCTTCAAAAGGCCTGGGCGAAGAATCGTCTAAGCGCCATCCCAGTGGAGACCTTCGACGAGCTTCAAGAAGAGGAGACCGGGACCGTGCCTGAACTGCCGGAACACTTCGATGACGATTCCTCATCGGCCTCTTCGGCCTCGTCTACCGGAACCATCATTCCCTCGCCGAGTCAGAACCTCTTCGCGAGACCTCAGGGGTACTTATAAAACTGGCACCTCTGCCTTGTGATTCGTTTACCTTACACATACTAATTATCTCGATTTTCTTTCATGTCTATAGTGTACCACGGGGCCGAACGTTTCAGCCTGTCCCCTGGACTACTTATTTCGAGAGAGAGTTATACCTGCATGACGACTGCTCGCCAGGAAGTCCAAGAACCCATGCATACCTCACCTCGCCTGTCGGCAAGGGGCCCCTCTTCGTGATGCACCACGGCGGCGGATCGTCGGGTCTCTCGTTCGCGGTGGTGGGGGACCAGATCCGGAAGCGGCTCTCGTCGGCGGGGATCTTTTCGATCGACGCGCGGGGCCACGGGTCGACGACGACGGCCGAGGGCCAGGCGCTGGACCTGAGCCTCGAGACGCTTGCTGGCGACTTGTTGGCTGCGCTGCAGCTCACGCGGCGCGAGATGCGCTGGCCGGAACTGCCGCCGATCGTGCTGGTCGGCCACTCGATGGGCGGCGCCGTGGTGACGGAGCTCGCGCGCTCCGGACGCCTCGGAAACTCCCTGCTGGGCTACGCCGTCCTGGACGTGGTCGAGGGATCCGCCATGGACGCCTCCAGGCACATGAACACGTACCTCTCCACGCGCCCCACCGGTTTCCCTTCCCTCGAGACGGGAATCGAGTGGCACACGCGATCGCGCACCATCCGCAACTCCGTCTCCGCGCGCACTAGCGTCCCCTCCTTGCTCACCCTCGACGAGCGCAACCCGGCCGACACGCGCCCCTGGAAATGGCGCACAGACCTCGCTGCCACCGAGCCCTTCTGGGAGAACTGGTTCCTCGGCCTCAGCAGGAAGTTCCTCGGCGCAAAGGGCGGTAAGCTTTTGCTACTGGCCGGCACTGATAGGTTGGATACTGAGTTGACTATTGGGCAGATGCAAGGTATGATATGTCGTATTTCTGACTCACTAACTCCTGTGACTCTGGCTGACATGCTTAACTCGTGTCTAGGCAAATACAACCTCCAAGTCTTCCCTGAAGCGGGCCATTTCATACACGAGGACCTGCCGGAAAAGACGGCCATTTCTCTCGTCGACTTCTACCGACGAAACGACAGGAGCGCCTTAGTCCTTCCACCCAAAGTGTCTGACCTTCTTAAGCAGGGTAAGAAAGTCTGAGCCAAGGCCACGGGTGGGTAAAAAGTCACATAAATATAGCGAAAGGAGAGTGGTGTGTGTGTATGTAACAATTACACGGCAGTCATGCTCTCAATGACCACCTTTTCTCTTCGTGGTGGTTGATGAAAGTATGTATGTACATGAAGTGCTCTAAATTGAAGAGTACCTCTCTCCTCGATGAGAAAAGAGGGAACTGATATGCCGTATCTAAGTATATTAGAACTGAAAACCTGATTCGCACATATATATCTAACCTATTTTTCCCGGTCTATAAACCGCCTTTTTGGATATCTTCATCGCTAAACGCCTTGAAAATGGGATCAGTTTGGTTTTATGCTTCTTCCCCTCAATAGTGTGTATTCTGCCTCTGCGGATTTTAGGCAGGAATTGCTGTCGCTGACGCCGTCGCCTCACTCGGTGGTGGTTCAGACGTGATCTGAACACCTCGCTGCGAAAGGGTCTTCTTAGCAGGGCTATCAGTAGAACGCGACTTGGCCGTCTGTCCGCCGGCAGCGAGTGCAGTCGAATTGGTCGTCTTGTTATTCTTTTTCTTACCCGTATACTCCGGGTCAATGCCCAGATTGAGGTCTACCTCGCGGGCCCTTTCCGCCAGGTCATGATAGCCGAGGACCTCGCAAACTCGCGTATAGCTCTTGCAAGTGGCGATCTCCTTGTAGACGGACATCTTCCCGGGGACGATCTGGTTGAGCATGAACTTCGTATTCCCCCACTTGTTCTCGACCTCGAGGGCGAAGCGCATATATTTCTCCGTGATGACGTCCCACGGAAGCAGACTACCACCGCTGCTGCCGCCATCTGCCTTAAAACTCTGGAAGCAGCTCGAATTCTTCTCGGCCGCCGTGGCGATCATGGCGCCGTCGACCCCGAACTCGCGCATCAGCTCCAGGGCCTGGTCCCTGTTCTCTACGTCGCCGTTCATAACGCACGCGACGCCGGCCTCGTGGCACAGGTCGGCTATCATGTGTAGCTGGCCGCGAATAGCGCGCTCTCGCGGCCGCATAGGCGTCGTGCGACAGTGCACGGTTAATCCCGTTATACCCGTCGCCACGAGCCTCCGGACCAGCGCCTCGGTTTCGGCGGCCGTCTCGAGGACGCGGATCTTCACGCTGATGCCGATCTCGAACTCCGGCATGATGTTGACCACGAGCGCTTCCAGGATAGCGCACAGCTTATCTGGCGTCTTTAGCAGGGCGGCGCCCATGCCGGCGTGGGTGCTGAAGGGCTTTGGACAGCCGGCATTGACGTCGATCCCAGCAACATCGGCGGCGACTACTCTGGCGGCTTGTACAGCATATTCGGGGTTGGAGGTGCCGATCTGGAAGATGAGCTTGCCGGCTTCCTTCTCTGCGTGCATGCGGTATATGATGTTATCTTTGCGTTCTTCAACGGGTATCTTGGAGCTGGTCGCTTGCGACGGCGGCCGCGTCCATTCGATTATCTTCGTTTCTGGGTTGTATCGCCGCGTAGTCCCAATCATAGACCGATCGACAGTTTCGGGGCCTGTGGTGGTTTGTCGTTAGCCAAAGCAGGGAGAGAGGTCAAAGAACAGTTTCTGCAGAGCGACAAACTTACCCCACACGAGATCAGCGCCATAATGTAGGGCCAGTAAACGCGATGGCAACTCCCCAGAACGCACCATGGGCGCAAGCACAATCTTGCTGCGGTAGTCGACACCCCGGCGGGGGATGGGAACCATCTTCAGTGGCTGGGCTGCTGTCATGATGGATCTGATGATACTTGGTCGCACAAACGAAGACATGATCCAAACGGCTAACCTAGAGTGCTGCTACCGGGACCATCGTGAAGTGGTCCCCGCCTTTGGTGATAGTGGGGTGGGATTGGTGGCTAATGGTAATGCGACAAACTGTCTGCATAACTACCGGTTCCTGACTGATACTGAGAAATAGGTAAGGTAGGTGCTACCCAATAGTGAACGAGTATGAGCCTATACACCTGTACCTGGTAGGTAGCTGGAGGACTCCAATAAGTGAACGAGAAAGAAAGCAAAAAAAAAAAATTCTTATCTTATCGAAATGCCCCTCCATTTTCTACTGGACAGACCCAGCCTCGAACATCTATTGTAAAGGAAAGCCAAGTACACAGCAAGATGCTGCATATGGCTCTATAGTGTTAAGAAGTACTTATCTACTTAAGTAAGTTCTTACATAATATAGTATTAATGTTGAATAGGAGACTGGAGTTTACAGTAGTCAAGGTCAATTTGAGAACTTGCTGTAAGCTGTAGACTGGGTTGGGTGTCCTTGGGCAACTGCTACTATTAAGTCTAATTACATATGTCATGTATCAGGAAGAGTTAGACCGAGGTATTTGTTACCATAGCAATAAAGCCCGCACTTGTGCCCGTATGTGTTGTAGGTAGGTAATAGTAGGCAGTTAGAGCACAAGATCAAATGTCTGCATTCTGGTTCCAGATAGAGCTGGGCAAGTGACCTGCGAAGCTTGTTAGAACTTTGTACATATTGATGCATGTGACTTCCTAGGAAGTCAGTCTTAAAATATAGAGTACAAACACAAATGCATCTGTTCCAGCCGCAAAAGAGACAGCTCATCTTTTATTACCACCCCACTTGGCAACTCACGATATGTTCAGCTCCTTGATGAGATACATATATGTAAGAGGAAACCACGCAAGCCAGGAGGTATATCAAATCCAGTTAGATAGCCCCTTCTACGTAGGGCTGACGACGGACGATAACCTGTGGCGTCAGCAAGTAAGAATTCAGACAGAGTTTTTGAATTCGTCTCAGAGGTTTGACTTGTACAAGCTGCAGTTGCTTTTCATCCCTTTCTTTATTGGCAGACACTCCCGATATTCGTCGCGGGGACAACAAGAAAGATGCTAGAACACGCAGCACCTCAACAAGACCCCTCACATTATCGTTGTCTCCACCATCCTGTTCGAGGCGCAGTACAGACTGACCGGTAGTCCCTCGCTTGTTCCGGTCATTTGAAAGATGCTTGAAACAGGCTACGAGGTACTTTATCCCTTGTCATTTGTAATACATAGAGATATTATACTACCTGGTTGACTTGGGTTGCTATAGTAAATAAGAGTAATCAATTTCAGCAGCAAACACGCTGTTCGTTATTATTATCGACCGTTGTATTCTGTACGTCTTTGTATACTTGCGTTCTACAAAATGCAGCAGGATTGAATTTTTGAATACAAGCCTTGCTCATCCTTGGCGGGGACACCGTAATTCACTATCCTGAAGAATTTATAATAACGAAAACAGCACTGAGCTTGTGTTTTGCATGGTCAAAGAAGTACACAAGTATCTCCGCGTAATCCGACAAGTGGGTGCACCGTATAAGTACCTGGTACATGTGCGATGCCGAGACGCGTGGTGCCAAACGACGTCACTCCGCCGTATTAGGCTCTCATTAGGCCGGCCTGAGCTGGTATTTCCCAGCTTCAGGTACATTCGACCATATACCTACGTACATACAGTAAGAAGGTACCTAGACATTACTTCCGTTGGAAGTTTCGTATAGGACTGGACCCTGACAATACTTCTATGCTGTCTCTGCTCCTTTATACACATTTCCACCTGGTAGTTGTAACGGTGTTGTTTAAGAGTCCAGAACTTGTCAATACGCGCCTGAGTACATGCATTCTAGGAGCTCTTAATAGCTATTTCTTATTATTAACTTGTACTTGTCTGCCTTCTTGTTGACAGCCTGCAGCGCCTGTGCTACGGTTGTTACCAACGCATTATTTCTTCGCCAAGCTAGTACGTGCTGAATATTCTTACTAACCCGGTTGACGACTCAGCTTTCGTACCCACCAAGTGTTGGCGCTGCCCACCGTGCTACACTCCTTACCTTGAAGTTACGAATCAAGACACAGGAAGACGAGAGAGACGGATGGTAGGACCTTGCTCGAGACTTTTGCCTAGAGGATCGCCTGCGCCTATTTAGGTCCTAGCTACTAGGTTGTGCCCGGGTCGACCAGCTAACCTGCATAGTACTTGGGTAGTGCCGTGCTTCCCGTTTGCTTTGGTGAATGAACGGGGATACCCAGATTACACGGTCTCAGTCTCACGGTTTTCTTGCGTTTGGGAACGAAGGATAGTGTGCTCGCCTATCTTGACTAATACAGTCTTTGCGCCGAGCATGGCAGCCTCCAGTAAGTTTCCAGTCTCATCGTATAGTCTCCCACCACATCCTGTTCTAGCCTGGCTGTAAATATTTTATTTGCTCTCATACCGCATGATATGGTGGAACAGCTCATGGAAGCGGTATTTCGGCACTCGTTCTCTAGCCCTTAGCATTCTACGGCCAACACCAACGGCAGGACGAAATGCTCATATCAAATAACAAGCCGAAGACGAGACCACAGCCCTGGTACTCTATCTTGATCCCACCGCTAATTACATCTCCGTTTCCAGATCATAATAACCTTCATCGAAAACCGCTTCCCGACGAGGCTAAAGGCCCAAATCGCATCAACAGCCTTCCGCCGCTCCCACCATCGGGTCTCGGCATTTTAGATATGCCACAGTTTAGCAGCACAGACCCAGCGGAGCACAATGCTCAGTCTAGATCTGGGACTCGAGGCACAGGGCGTTTACAGAAATCTGCCCCCCCGGAACACCCACCACCACCTCCTCCTTCCAAGGCTGCCACGCTACCCCCAACCTCGACATCTGACATCCATTTTACCGAGACTCAACCCTCACCTCGCTTGCGGAAGGAGCCAAAGCGCAGAAGCAGCTCTGTCACAGCTAGTCCTCACACTCACGCGCGTTCCGAGTCCCACCAGAAGCTGCAGAAAAGCTCGCCCCCTCCCGAGAGCAAGGGCCGAAGTACCTCTGCCCACCCAGTTACCGCTCGTTCGTCATTAGACCCCGAAAACCGTGGAGTCCCAGGGGCCACTTCCACCCAGCTACCCCGGCCGAGCTCAAGCAACGGCAGTCAGAGCCCCCCACGAGATAACGAGCGGCGTGGGAGACCTAGGAAGAGTTGGCTTTCGGGCGGGAGATCACGGTCCCAGTCGACCGACGCCCGGCGCCAGAATATGGCGGCTGCTTGGATTCTTGGCCAAGGATCCGACTATAATACAGGTTTCCTTGCAAACGGCGAAAAGGTTCCGGAGCTATGGAACGAGAATGGTGATGTTCTCGTGTATTTGGACGCCAGGGGAAGCGGCGGATCGCCATCCTTTAAGGTCTCTTGGTTCGTGGTTGAGTACTCGCTGGTCTTTGCTGACCTGATTGAGGAAGAGATGACGTCGCCTAGCAGCACAGGGAGGGCGCGCGCGATTAGTTTTACAGGCCGAGACAGTCTCTCTGTGTCAGACGCCACACGGCGAGTTCAGTCGCCACCGCTTTCACCCCCAGCCTATGACACCCAAGCCGAACCCGAGACGAGACTGTACCTTCCCGTTTCTATGTCATCTCCCGGTCACAGGTCTGAAGCTGACTTGGAGCGGCTCATATCGATTCGAAATATGTTTGCCTTTCTTACAGGTCAGCCTTTAGTTGCAACAAAGGCTCAATCGACCCTATTTGCGGTCTTTGTCAACATATCTAATCTTCTCAAGGAGTTCGAGTTTACTAACTCGGACGGCTCTACCTTTGGTGATGCCGTGGAGATGAGTTTTAGTTTTTTCATAGAGCAGATGGGGCTCGCCGATGTCAGACACAGTAGAGAAAAGACGCTTGAATCCCTTATTCTGGGCGAGCGGATGCGCTCCATGGAGCTCTACAACGAGGCATTCGCTCATGCCGTGGGCAAGTACCCGGCCATGCGGGACCTGAAGTCTCCGCTGTGGGAGCAGATGTCTCCGAGTACCCGCCAGCGACTCGAGCGCGCGCATATCGACCTCGTAGGGCGCCAACACGGCGTCAATAATAGGCTTGAAGCTTTTGACTTTCCAGCCCTATTTTCCGGCGCAGCGAACTCATCGTCGAGTCAATATAAGGACGTTAAGTTCCACACTTGGCGGAAATCCTTTGGACGCATGAGGCAATTCGTGATCAGTTATTACAAGAACAGTTTTGGAAGCTGGCCACCTAAGGCTCGCAGCAAAAAGAACCCGTTTACCGAGAGTGGTCTGAACCGGCAGGTGCTCAAAATCCTGTACTCGGACTTCTGTGCGCTTTACGATTTGCTTGTCGACCGAGAGTCTTTGACAACGCGGGTGATAGACCAAAGCGCCGATGACGTTGCAAACGACCATCAAAACTCCCGATGCACGGCCATGCGAAAGATACTAACAGAGTTCGATCAGTCATCCCCACCCGTACTTCCCCCAATTCCGTTCGACCTGCCAAAGCTTCCTGATATGGCGAGCGTGCAGGAGAATTTCCACGACCTGCCACCTAAGGAACGGGCGAAGCTGGATAGAGGCCTACAAGAATACCAAATTATTCTTATTCTGAACAAGGCCTATGATTTCGATACTGTTTCATTGCGTATTCCTTTTCTCGAACAGTTTAAGGAATTCGAACTCAAGGAGGCCAAAGGAAAAACCGCGGTGGAGATGGCAGATCATCGTCTTGGTTACTGGCTGTTCCTCTACGTAGTGATTCAATCTTTACCTATGCTCGTAGTGGACGCACCGGGGCTGAAATATACGGATAGTGTCGAGTATTTCCTCTGCCAGCCCGTAAAGGGGTCGCCACCATGGGTAGAAGATGCGCCGGCTGTACGTAAGAGGTGGTATGAAGTAGCAGGCGGGGGTGGTCTGGTCGAACTTTCGGAGGACGCAGTGCAGTTTGGTATTGAAGGTATCTACCACCGAAGTCATTGCTGGCTGGCGGCGAAGCGATGGGAGCAGGGAGACTTATCAGGTCCTCCGCCACCTCTTGACGAGGGCCTCTCACCGTTGGCAGCGCCACAACCTATGTTTGGGGATATGGACCCAGGCGTTAGCTCCAGTCCCCAATTCATGCCTCGAAGCGAATCACCTCTCGCAGGCCCTCCTGGGCTGGCCATCCGAAGCCGGGGGACTTCACCAGCTGGCCGACAGTCTGGCTATCGCAGTAGCGTCGCTCTGGGGTTGGAGCCAGTTGCCTTGCCTTCTGCTGGGCATTCACGATCGGCGTCTCGCGTATCTACTCGAGGTTCATCAGCTGGGGGACGACCGGGAAGCGCCGCGATGAATCGAAGTAGATCGTCAGGCAATTTACATGCCCAGTTAGGCTCCCCACTTGGCGGCACGCCGGCAGATTTACCAACTGGTTCTCGACAGGACTCTGCAGGAACGAGCACTTTCGACGATATCCTCAAGGATATGAGCGGGGCGAAACCAAAACAGGCGGCAAAAAGGAAGAAGGGCCTTTTCTAGATGATTTTCAGATTTGGAATAGCAACTCATGATAAGCGCGTTTAACATGGAAGGCGCTAGGGCGTACTTGGACATATCATATCATCATCGTTATAACATTACGGGTAGCGTTGGGCCGAGTTAAAGAAATATTTCGATATAGAATCCACACTGGTATATGAGCACATCTATGCGGGTTTTTCTGCTGTTGCTTTGGTTAAGAGCATTATGGACAAGACGGATGCGGCTTCAACTCCATTCGGACGACTAAGTTGTGTAGATAATATGTAATACTTGTACTCCGGTAGTTTCGGGGGAACGAGGAAAAGAGCCATCTGCGATAGGAGATCTAGGTTAGATAACAGATACATGATGAGCCTAGCGTGGCGTACAGTTTTTCTTACCTTATCATTCCGCTCTATCTATCTCTAGGCTCATTATATATACATTCTCACCTCGCAGGCTACAATGCATTCTTATTTGCAGCTTTGCGTAGTCTACATGTGCTCAACCTTATCAAGCAGACTCTTAAGCTTGTATAAACTCCCCACCTGCGTAAGTATGAGTAAGGAAGCTGAAGTCGCCTGTCCTAAGCGTCTATTACCTAACCTAGGCCGGTTAAAGCTTATCATTAACTACCTTTTGACTAGCCTCTCGCCTTGCTTAAGGGTGACAGCTGGCTGGGCCAGGCCACCCTATTTGCTTCGTTGATGACAAAGGTATTGTAAGCTAGGTGGATATCTCTTAATCGAAACTCACGTCCTAAAAAGCCATATCTACCGTATATTTTGTTTTGTATTTGTGTTGACGGTAAGTAAGAACTTGAATCGGGCAGTTATTGAGGGTATTCTTATAGAGTTTAAGTTCTAAGCTTATCGTTCATATTCAAGCTCTAGCACAGTCCCTGAATAGATAAGTAGGTAGGTAGGTATATCCACATGAGATGCCTCGTGGACTTAGGATTGGTAATATGTAGAGAATTGATGCTCTCGCCCCACTATTTTAGGGCGTAATTGCAAGGGCTTCGACCTGTAAAGGTACCCGTCCAGGGTGCCTGAAACCTCTAGTGCCAATGAGTACCCGAAGAAGGACTTGAACCGTTGGGTCGAGTCTTGTGATTGGCATCCATGACAGCTTCACTTGACGGCGGTCTGCACACACCGGTTTCTTTTTGATTTCTTTTTTTGCCCACGCTCTGCCACGATCCACGATCTTTAGCATGGTTTCCCGCCACTCGTCGGCCGGTATATCCTTCCATCCCCTGAGCTCAAGTTCTCTGCTCCTGTCTCCAAAATCTGCAGCTGAAATAGTCTTCTATTAAACTTCTAGAACTTATAGGCCGTGCAACCGTAGCAACCACCACCCCACTTCGTCGACGCTCACTCGATACACACAAGTACAGTTGTTTGAATGTTTACAACTCGTTCCCGACCGTTCTTGCTTCTGCAAGGTAGCTTTAGAACAGCCACAAACAAAACATTCTTGCTTTTTTCCCCGAGGCCACGCTAGTCGGCTGCCTGAATGTGTGTTTCCTGGAGTCGGTAACGCCAGCCCTCGAGGCCTTCTCCAAATGGACCCCAGTGACGACTCGCAGGCCACACAACAAGGTAACTATTGTTGTTCTCTCCTCGACACGCATTATGTGGCAGATATTATTGTCGTTTATTGTTCTCACCGCTCCTCTCTCCGTCTCTAGCCACTCAGAATGCTTTCGACCCTCGAAGAATCGGCCAACAGAATTCGGGCTTTTCCGACCAAGATATATCCGACATAATCTGCCTGCTATACCCAATCTCTGAGGCTGCTAGCGATGAAGTCCGGAACATTGCCTCTTCGCCCCAGTATAAACGCCATACAGCTGGAAGATACACAGCCGAGGCTATAGAGTCGGACTTGACCCGTGAGGACGATGCTCGCGAGTTCGGCCGCAACCGCGGCATAGGCGACCATGCCCTCGTACTACGACTATCCTCCACTCTCAAGAATCCCAGCCTGGGCTTTGCATTTGGCCGCAACCAAAGCCGTTGTGACATATGCTTCACCAATGATCCCGGTAGGAGGCTGAGCAACATACACTTCCGCATTTATGTGAACGACCATGGGACGGTGCTTCTTGAGGATCAATCCACGAACGGTACTGTCGTCGATGCTAAACTACTTAGAAAGAGAGCCGATCCAAAACCAGGGGCACTTCCTCCACGACGGACATTACAGAGCGGCTCGACCATAAAGGTCGTCATGCATGAACATAGCTGTGACCTCACCTTTCTGGTCCGTATACCTCGTCGTGAAGGAGACCTAGAAGAAGCCTATCTAAGGAACGTGGCCGCATATGTCCACAGGGCCAACGGCGGGGAATCAGATGCGAATAAGACCATCGGCCCCGGGCCAAGCGGGCACGTAAGAGCACCTCCCCCCCCCGGTTATACTTGGACGTACGTTGGTGCTAAATCCTTACTAGGTCGATCTTTTTGGTCCTACAAGGGCCGCGGGGCTTACAAACAATACGAACACAACACAGAACATTCAAGGACCAGTTAATCGTCTGCCGCGCGAGTGGCGCGGCGGGGAAAAGTACGCCCGAGTGGGTATGATAGGGAAGGGAGCATTTGCTACTGTACACAAGGTCACTTCGAAATATGATGGGTCACCGTATGCTGCAAAGGAACTCGACAAACGAAAATTCATAAAGAACGGTGTTCTAGACCAGAAGGTTGAAAATGAGATGAAAATTATGCAGAGAGTACAGCATGTGAGTTGGTTTCAGTCCCACCCTAGTCGCCTGTTAATCTGACTCCTCCATAGCCCAATATTGTCCAATACATAGAGCATTTTGACTGGGATGCACACCAGTTTATCATAATCATGGAGTATGTTCCTGGCGGTGACTTGGGCAAGTTCATCCAGGAACGCGGCGCCATTGCAGAAACTCATGTTAAGGTTATTGCCGACCAGCTAGTCGACGCACTCGGATACCTGCACGAAAATAGGATTACTCATCGCGATGTGAAACCAGATAATATCCTCATTCAATCGTTAAATCCGCTTGTTGTCAAATTAACCGACTTTGGGTTGTCCAAGATGATAGACACTGAGCAAACCTTTCTCAAGACATTTTGTGGTACTCTGTTGTACTGCGCCCCTGAAGTCTATACCGAGTACTCGTCTTATGACGACTACGGCCGGCGTACTAATCGAAGGAATCATCGGAATGTAAACAGAGAAAGATATGACCATGCGGTAGATATCTGGTCCCTTGGCGGTGTTCTGTTCTACGCTCTAACCAGCAATCCACCGTTTCCGGTCAAAAATGGAGTCACGTATACCGAATTGCTGGACCACATCATCAAGACACCACTCAACACGACCCCCTTGGTCAACTATAATGTTTCAAAGAGCGGGGTTCACTTTTTGTGTCGTATGATACATGTACGACCCGAGACGAGGGCCACTATAACCGAACTAAAGTCACATGCCTGGCTAAACGAGCCCGCGAGCTCTATTAACGAAGAAGTTGAAGAAGCCCTAGATTATTCGGCCTCGCAGTTAAGTCTCAACGATGGGCAGTCGCCACAGGCTAAATTTAGCGGTGACAGCTCTCTTCGTGAGCCCGAGCCTGACTTCTCGATGGACTTTGAATCGGAAAAGGAGAATAATACGTTTGGGCAACCCCACGTTCCAAGATTGTTTGGAGAGGTCTCCGCCATTGGGAGCTCGGGCGTCATACCGGAAGAGCGCTTAAACCTCCCAGTGTCCTTTGACAGGTTCAGCGAAACCGAAGACGACGGATTCGAGGTTCGTGACAGCTTCGAAGAATCCGACGACTTTTCAACGCCACAAACAAACGCGCTCTCGGCATTAGGCCCTTCGCAACCAGACAATTCCCGTAGCGCTCTACTTGGCAAAGGCTCTCAAAGTTTGGGTGGCGCGTCCTCTATCTTCCAGAATCTTAACATGGAGTCACTCGCCGGTAACGATTCAGAGCCCGCATCCTCTCGGAAAATAGACTTCACTTCGAGCAAGAGGAAGACGGTCTATGACACCAGTGACGAGTATGACGCGCCCGATAATAACGCCAAGCCTTCCATGAAGAGACTAAAGTCAGAGGGAGACGTAGCTGACCTTCAGCTCGAACTCGAGTTGTTCATCTGTATTCCCAAGATGATCAAAAGCGAGACGGGCCGCCAGATCGACTATCCTCTACCGAAAACAACATACTGGGACAGCCAGGATGAAAGTACCTGGGATCTAAACTATCCAGAAATGACACATCTTCAGTATAACGCGTTCGAACTAGCCGCCAAAAAAAGAAATGAGGTGTTTGGGCGCGGGAAGACGCCTCTTTGGGATCTAGCAATGAAATACTTTCCTCCGACCCCTGATCACAGCGATGGACCGATTACGACACTGGCGATGCGGCCACAAGGGCTTCACCGTGAGGGCTCGGTTGGAGAGTCCGGTGATGGGGATATGCCAGCTACCGCCCCTCTAGGTTCCGTTGACGGCCGGTCAGACCATTCTGGGCCATCCGAGCATACCCAGACGTCAGTATCGCCAGCCCTATGTGTGACTCGGCCGTTTCACACCGTTGTCGGCACCTTCAAGTCCGATCCGCAGTCTTTAGTGACCGGGATCTTTTTTTCTATGGATGGTCCTGTTTTATCTTGGGGCAGAGACCGGAATAACATGGTCGTTTACCAGCCAGCTACGGAAATCAAAGTGCCTAAGAACGCCTTCAGGGTGATGTTATGGAGGGAGGGTTATAAGGCTGCAGTCGACGAATTCCGACCATGGGAGCCGGTTCGGTCGACCACGATTCATACGACGAGAGACTCGCCAGAGCCCGATTCTTACGCATTCTACATAGCAACCAAAGCGACCATGGGGATACGAATCAACGGCAATCCGCTGGTACCTCACGACCCAAAAGACGCCGCAAACACGGCGCCATGCAGGAATTGGATGAAACTGTTTAATGGAGATCGAATAGCGTTCTGGGGAGGCGAGGATGTACGTACGCAAGCCCGGCTCATTTTCGAGTGTTCCTGGGGCGGCTCAGCCATGTCGAGACCAGCCGATGAACCACCAACGTGTGTGCCCGCCCCGCTTGCTCAGAAATTAGATCGTCTTTGGCCCAAGGCTACGCAAGCACTTCGATTTTCTCAAATTAAGGAAAAGGCGCAGAGAGAACAGGAAGTGAGAATGCACAATATGCCTAAGGAACAGGCGCGCAGCCGAGAGTTTGAGCTAAGGCGCCTAGAGGCTCTTGAGATCTTAGCACAACAGGAGTTCAGCCAGCTGACCCCGGCCGACGACACAGCCGGTCATACCCAGACAGAACCAGCGCCCTACGGATTGCGTCACCAGCCCACATCAAAGTGGTAGGCGTATACACGCACAATGGACTTGCTGAAAACCATTTCCTCGATACGATCTATCTACTGTTCAAGATTTGATATCCATGAGACCAGCTAGGGTGTACGTAAGGGTAGGGGCAAAAAAACCCCAGCGGGTACACATCCCACCAGATTGGGCCCCCTGCCTACAATGGGAAGGGTTAACTGTATTGCTTTGATATACGTTGCAATATCCCACACAGAAGGGAGAAGCAGATATGGTAGCTATACTGAGGTGTCAACAAGATGGTTAAACAGTCTACGGTTAGATGCTGTGCATTTGACGGGTTGAATCGTGTATCATCAGCAATATTCTGCTTTAGCAAAGGGAATCCATATAATACTCTAGATAGTAAGAGCATACATAGTATTAAACATGAGCATGTTGAATGACTCAATATCCTACAAATAGGGTTACAGTTCTACATACATAGGTTTCATCATACAACATCAATCACATCATGTGCAGCCCATGGACACCCAGGAAACTTGCGAGGGGTGGTCTACCTACTACCACAATATCAAGCAAACAAGTACCGGGGAGATAGGATAGGTATTTTCTATGCTCCCTGTTACTGACCAAAGTTATTGTGAAAATTCCACTAGGCAAACAATGCCTTGATTGTCACTATCTAGGTAGGTAGGTAGGATGTAGCATCGCAATAACCTTAATTCGACTTCGAGAGGTCAATATGCACTACCTATGTACCGAGTGTGAGATCGCATGCATTGTGTGGCAAGTACCCTACTAGGAGGCACCTAGGTATGAGAATGTGCCTAGCTAGCAGTATGTGCCAGATAGGTCATGCAAGTTTGTGGCTATTGACGGTCAACTCCCTGAATGGTCTCTACACTTAACCCATGTACTTAGGTATTCGCACTTCCATTGTTCTTTACAGGTGGTAGTCCGTGCCTTCCAACCTCCCATTCACACTCACCTACCTCGCAATGCCCTAGCGCGCTAAAAGTACATAGGGTGCATACACAATATGAGAATCTACTTTCGTCATCAATACCTACTACTACTTCCTCTTCCCTCTTCCAAGCCTCACTCCCGGTGGCCTACCCACTCATAAATTTCTCCTTCCAAGCCCCCGTAGGCATCATCATATGTTGCCGCCTCTTCACAATCATTCTATTGCAGCTGGCCCTCTTACCCTTTTTCTGTCCGTTATCCACTGCTGGCACAGGGAAGGCACGTTCCTGGTTTACTGACTTATCACCTAATTTCTCCATTGATCCGATACTTCATCCACGCTTCGATATAACTTTGACATACAAAGGCATCGCTTATTGAGTGTACGCGTCTGAGTTATATTGGCCTTCGTCGTCGGAAAGCCCGGCGTGAGCAGTTGCCCGATTGCTACACAATGGGCTTGCCTGGAGGGGGACGGTCTCGCTCTCGGTAGGTGTCATTTGACTTTCTTCCCTGCATTTTACCCAACTATGCAGTAACTGGCGTGCCCCCCTCACGTTAAAAGGACCCGTTTGATATATCCTACCACAGCAAGCTAACCGGTTATTCAGGAGTGGCGACTCTGCTACCTTGCGGTTTTCTGATGGCACAAATACCACTACGCTTTTCTTGCCAGGAAGTAGTCATGTTTACCTTACAAAGACCCATGACGGAAAGCCCGCGTTGGGTCGTAAGAAGCCGGAACGAGACTACGGATTTGATATTCTAAGTCAGACCTTCGGTATTCCTTCACGGCGGGAGTACGAACGACGCGCACGGCGGCTTAGCATAAAATCACAGAGCTCAGGCTTGATTACAGCGCCACCGACGCCTCAACGAGGTAGATCCAGGCGCAGAGCAGATGAAAATAGCGACCCAGATACGTACGAAGATGATGAACTAGCAGTCGTCCGTCGTAAGCCGAGTAGGACACGACGTTCTTCCACACCTATTCCTCGTGATATGAGTCGACGCGGCCTTCGGGGTATATCCGCGCCACATCAGTCTGCAGCTATGTCCGCCTCAAAGGCCCCATTCCCAAGACCACTAGGATATATACCGCCTCCTCCTCCACCTCCCCCGCCTGGTGTAGACTGGCATAATAATCTGATGGCACATAACAATGGGACCTCCTTACCAATGAACTACTCAGACATGACTTACCAGTCTGCTCATACACCTGTCCCTTTCCAAGGTGCCCCGTTTCCCGGCGCCTTTGCTGGGACGCAGAACTGGACAAATGTGCAGCACCACGGAGCATCCCAGCCCCCCAACCCGCTCGGCATCTATCAGTATCAAGCTCCCAATATGCCCCCAATAGCAAACCAGCAACAGTTCAACGTAGCCCAGCCTGCTTACCCATTCTACATACGAACGGCTTCGAATGCTCCCCCTGTGAACCTTCCCCCCGCCCCACCCCCGCCGCCTCCGCCACCTTCGCGGGAATGGCTCGAGGCGTATGCCATAGCAACTGGCCGTGTCAAGCCGACTACGCAGACCAAAGAACGAGACAGAAGTGCAAGAAAGGTGGAACAGCTAGATGGGGATAAGAATCTGTTTCGGCCAAAAGAATCGGCTCAAAATAGAGCAGCTTCTAATGTTGACATGGATGAAATTGGTAAACGCATTCGCCATGTTCATGTTTGTACCGGTTGTGGTAAGAAACGGTCCAGGGGCTATCATAGAGATAACCCGTTGAAGAGAGGTGAAATACCAGCGCTGTCATATTGCAACAGATGTGTGCGACATGCGGGAGACGGAGGCTTCGACTCGGACATCAGCAACGGCACGTCCCTTAGAAAGGTTTGTATCCAAGCAGATAAGTTGACATCCATGAATGCCAGGGCTAACAAGTACGCCGCAGTATTCCACAAACGACCCTATTCCTTCCTGGAGTACAGATGAAGGTCGTGCCATCAGCAGTGGGGACTACATTTACAAGCAGACCCGCCAGGGCCATCGATGGGCAAAGAGGCCCAATCGATTCAGCTTTTTCTCGAGGTTCTTCTCCCGTGGAGCCAGCCCCAACAATGTCTTTCCATCGTCGAGGTCAATCTCCTCCGCCGAAGAGTCAAAATCAAGAATGTCTTCACCCGTATCCGATTTCAATATGCCATTCATTGTCCCACGGACCTCTGCTCGTCATCGAAAACCAGAGGCCGATTATTGCGGCGTTCAAATGGAGAAAATGACACCGGCTAGCCCTCCGCAAGGATTCGCTCCTATACATGCACCAAATCTCAATACAAAATCGCCCCTTATGCCCAGAGACACAGCGAATGGCGGCATCAAGGAAGATTTCAATGCCTGGACACCGGTCCGCAATGTACAAGGCCACGGTCAACGTCGAAGTCGTATCCCCCGGACCCGACCCCGGCCCCGGCCCTCGCCACAAGCACGATCATCGGCCAAACCAATCGATGGCGATATTTCTTATGCAGAAGACGCCGAAATTCCGGCGCCTACAATTGATGAGGAGCGTAACACAGTTTTGGAGCCAGCGATTGGTACGGAAGCGATCCAAACACCACAACCTCTCGGGCAGGTGACATATTTGGAGCCTTCTAATCGCGAAACCTCCGCGGACACGCCTGTCCCCATAAAGGGAACACAAACTCGAGGCTATAATAACGAGAGGGCCAGTATGACTCCAATGCCTCCTGCAGCAAGAACTAAGCCGGTAAATACCTCTAGCGCCCTAGATGGGAATGTGAAACCTCGTAGAGCCCGGGCTCATAAGATAGCGGTAGCTGAAAGCTCGGAGCCTGCCTTAGAAGAGGATTCAAAAGGGGCCACTACTCAGTTTGACCGTTGGTCCTATCTTAGTGAGTCTCGGGTCCCGAACAAGCAGAGCCGTGAGGTCAAGCCAGAGCGTCCAGCCAGTCCACGTCCATTTACTAGCCACGAGGACTATGAGCCAGGATTACCACATGGTGTTACTTCAGGTGTACATGGCAGCCGCAACAGTTTCTTTAACCAAGATGAGCCATCGACACCTACGGATTTGCCATATGCCGGTGCTTTCCACACTCCTTATGTCATTATCAGCGACTCGTGGTTGGAAGATCAGTCTGATATGGAGCGGGAGGCGGAGGAGAGGGCGGAGCGAGACCTAGCTGCAGCGGGTAAGCTCTTCGATGACTTTGGGAGCACGTTGGGTGGCTCGGCAACCTCGGCCTTTCCACTGTCTAGCTTTGTAACGACAAGTAACATGTCGATAGTGAGCTATGACTCCGACTCTGAGTCTGACCCAGGCGACGCCAATGGCACAGAGCTCAGGCCGATGCCGCAAATTGGTACGTCTTATAAGCCCACCGATTATTCCGTCTGGTTGGCGTGGCATTGCTAACCGCCTTGGTAGAGTTTTCCAGCGAAATCGAAAGACAGCTGAAAACAGAGGCGCCTCATACCCCGGCCAAGCCGATGTCAGTTCATTCTAACCATCTGACTGGCGACGCCGGCAGCAACCTCAAGTTCTCGACTCCTCGGAAGAACGAATTGTACGACCATACGGATAACAAAGAAAACAGCGGTGGCATTCACGATGAGGAAATCGGCTACTCCCCGTCAACCATTGGATCTTCCCTCGTTGGTCACACGGGACACTCAGCAGACGAACTTGTACTATACCCAAATGCTCAGAAACCGGCTGCTACCGGAAGTGGCCACCTGCACCACCCCTATACAAGGCTTCCTTCAGCTCGATCGAGCGATCTCTAAGTAATCGATCACTAGCCAACGACGTAGCAGTCCGAAGCTATCAGTATCGCAATACCTACAGACGCTAGAGCATACGGGGAGCCGCCGGTTGGTGGACGGTTCGACAATTAAACATGTCGACGTTTGCGTGTTTCGTTCTCGAGGCAGCATTCCATCTATGCTACGAAAATAGAAAAGACCCAAAAATATTGCTGTTGCAAGATTGTAAAACATCAAGATTTTTCTTTTTCAGCCTGAATTTGCCCTTACTGAGCATGCGCCCGAACTCAACTGCTGATGTGCGCTGTATATTACTTCACGAAAGAAAGAGACGAACGCGATACGGAGGAGAGGGGGAAATGTGAAGAGACCGGAGAGGAGACCGGAAGGTCCCGCGAAAGGGAAGGGCAGGAGGACCTTCATGTATAGCAGTAGCAAGAAAAATGTAGGGCTGAGCAAAAAGGAAGTAAAGACTTTAAGAGACTCTTGAGAGAGTGATAGTTGTAGTTGAGCGCAGACAGCAGATAGGAAGAGAACCGAGGAAACGGTACATCAATTGATCACTCACCCTCTTTATCATTAAGTGCTCTAGATCCAGAGACAACTTGCGGGCTTCATAGCATACCGGCTTCTCAAGAGATGATTATCTATCTGTAATGCAGAGGCAGACACTAATAAAGGGCATAAAAAGGTAGGATCCTAAGAAATAGTTGCCATTATAAGTCTTCGAGGTAAATAAGCTTTTAATAATAAGCTTAAAGCTTAATCTCGAAATCAATCATCCCAGTGATGCATTTTGGTATATAATCCAAGTTTAGAAGACAATATTTCACGCAAGCAGCAAATCGTCTGTTGCGGCTTGACAACCTGCCCGCTTGGCTCACCGGTAGAGCGCCTCACTAGTAATGAGGAGGCAACTGGTTCGACTCCAGTAGTGGGCAATAGATCTTGTTTGTGCAGATTTTCTATTTTTGCTTTTTACACATGTAGTTATACTATATATATATATACACCTGACTGTTATATTATTTCGTTTTTGCAAGGTAGTTAGTTAGCTATATTGTTTAAATCTATAGTGACTAAAGGCGGATTAGTTGCTTATTTATTCGAAAATTTTTTGTTTTTGCGCAGTAAAGATTACAGTCACATTTGGTCACAGCATTCTCTCTCAGTTATATAAACCATTCATTTTTATTCACTTTTTTACAATACACCCCATGCTGATTGAGGCTGCTTTTATCTTCCTGGTATCCCGTCTGAAATTACACGTGGGTGGCAATATCTCTGCAAATGGGTTGTCTAACCCGACGATAGGAAGCATAATGAGAGTCTTTCTTCTGACTTCTGACTCTCTATTCCACTCTCAGAACTCTTGGGCCGCGCTTCTTGGTGACCTTCTTTTTCTTGTGGCCTCGGTCAAACGAAGCTGCGGCGGCATGGTCTCGTCCCACATTGTCAAGGTCTTTGACCTTGTAGATTCGGATGATCCAGTTTTCGGACGTGTAAGCCTCCTCTAACGTGTTGAGAACAGGGCCCTGGTCAGGGAGTCGTGCCCCGCGCACGCGATCCTGGGCTTGCCCCGGAGGGAACAATGAACCGTAGTTGTAGTACGACATCTTGTACCTATTTATCTCGTTAGCATATACTTCATCTGTCAGCCACCTAGGGTCAATGTAACTTACATTAAACTGTTCTTCATCGTCTCAGTGGCTTCTCCATCGACTCTGTATTCGCCACGGGGAGTAAAAAAGTCGCGCTCCTTGACCTCGTCTGGCCAGATGCCCTCGGCAATTCGGACCATCCACAGGAACTTGTTGATATCATCACCCGAGTATCCGAGAAGACCGCCGAAGACAACCAAGACGTAGTCAACCTCGTGCTGGCGCATGATAGGATAGCTAACTTCTTCGCTAGAACTCATGGCCTTACCAACAGTGGCAATGTGGGTGTTGTTCCAGGTGTTGTTGTCGACCAAGGTTGGGCGGTCGGCCATACCACCGATCTGATAACCGTAATCCCACCATGACATGATCTTGGCGTCTTCCTTGGTATTCTGGCGCAACCATTGGTAGGCCTCGCGGTAGTCATCGATGATGTGTTGGCTGCCATCCGGCATTCGACTTGCCAAAACAACTGACGGGGAAGAGTAGGCATTTGAGGTAACCCAGGTGCAGTGCTGAACGAAAATGAGTAGGAAAATCGACATGGCGCCAGCGATGAATGCCTTTGACAAGACACTGTAAATGCCAACAACGGGCTGCGAGGCGGACCGCAGAGTGCCCTGCTTTGATGCCTTTTTGGTGGTTGCGTCTGAAGCATCTTCCTCGGCAGCAGGGACCTCAGGCGACCGGTACTGAAGGTACGTATCGAGCAGCTGAGAAGCAGCAATGGCGGCAGCCACACATACGACCGGGGTGAGGGTAAGCATAAGGCGCACCATAACGCCGGCAAAGTAACTGCCGAATATAGCATAGACGATGATAAAGACGTGCTCGTCCTCGAGCTTCTGGAAGCACAGGTACACACCGGCTGGGAAAAGCCAAATCAACATGTTAAGGTCGAAAAAGAACGCTGGCCAGGCGGTCGGTTGGTGTTCCGAGACAGACGCAATAATGGGAATATGAATCTTGGCATATCCTGTATCCCAGAGAGAGTAGAATCGACCGGACCACGGTGCGATGTAGCCGGCTGCGGTTAGTCCGACAAGACCCAATAGACCGGCCCCGAAGATGCCGCCCAAGCCTACGTACAAGAAGGTCTGGAATTGACGGCTGGGGATAGCCGAACGGACATATTCAAGGAATGCGACAAGCTGGAGAAAACCAAAGATACCTAATAGAATATTGATATTTAGCAATTTTGAAAGAAAAGGCTCAGGGTGCAAATGTGATACTTACCTAAGGCGGGCATGTGCTCGCTGGTACGGACAGGCAAGAAACCAACAAAGGGAATCTGCATACTGGCCAGCGTTCCTAGCGCATACCAGGTGGTGTATGCGACGTAGAGGCGCATGCTGAACCTTCCCATGCAAACAAGGACGAAGGCATGGAGAGGGACAAGACACGTAATGAAGGCATAGCCACCCCACGAAGCAACCATGTACCCGTAGAAAAGGGCGCAGAGAGCACCCCATAGGACAGAGCCCAGTTTCAAAGCCTTGATCCAGAGGTAGAAGGTAAAAACAAGAAGGAAAATGGCGATGGCCTCGTTATCGTATGAGCCAGCAACGGATCGCGATATATATCCCGGGGTGATACCCATAAAGACGGCCGCGAGAAGACCGGCGGACGAGGATGTTGTCATCTCATTCGTAAGGAGATAAGCAGCGTAGGCCGTCAAGCCAGAGAATGCTGGGGCCAAAAGCACACAGATGTTTCGAATATCGACGGGGACGGTCAAGAATCGGAGAATGTGGTAGATGACACCACTGGTGACCATGAGACCTGGGTACAGCGTACCGCCGGTGACACGTCCCAGAGGGTGCCAGGTTCGGTCGTCGAACCAGTCCCAGAACTGGTAAAATCCATTCGCAACAAGGTATTTGGTAGCTCGAAAGTTAAACCACGGATCGACTATGTGGTATGTCAATAAAGTGGAAGCAGTTGTCGAGGAGAGATATGAAGGGACTTACATTCGTGAATAATACTCTCGAAGCCTATATGGAACGGCAAAGCCGACAGAGTTAGCCCAGGCCAAGACAAATTGACGACTTATGGTTCTCTCTCCTTTCCAAATTCTCGAGGGCCTAAACTTACGTATGACGGAGAATAGACGGCTCGCGACGGCAGTGGCAGCGATGAGGGCTAGGATAATGACCTTCAACAGTGTCTTGGTGCTCTGATTCCTGCCGAGCGAGACCAGCAGGCCGACTGGAGAGCTGGCGTCTTTGGACGCTGCCATTGTAAGGAGAGGATGCGACGATGCGACAGCTAGATTTCGGAATGACGTCGCATCTATATCGTTGGTACGAACAGACTACGGTTGACTTGGTAGTGAAGTTGGTCAGAACTGAAACAGGAAGCTGTTCAGTTCAACTCCCATGTTTGCTTAGACCTTGATGCTTCCAGTTTGTTACCCACCAGTGCAGTTGGCCGTAGGCTGTAAGCCAAGAAAAGGGTGCCTATAGATTCAGGTACGGGGTAGGAGAGGACAGCTGTAGCTTTCAGGCGACCCGTAATTTGGAGACATGTACACAGGTACATGTACCGTGTTGAACCTTATCTTACTAATGGGGCGCTACATCTATATCGATCTAATCAATGCAGCTGGATCCAAATTCTAGAAGGGTACATTTGTACCTGCCCAAGCCATATAGCAGACCACATATTAGGTAATGCGTTGATGGCGGTGCAATTACCTCATTGATGCATCACGACTTCTGCGCGACCTACCTACCTAGCTTGGGTTCAGTAGGTAGGCCCAGTTGGGAGGTGCAAAGAAGATATATGAGGCACTTCTCAAGTCTGAGTCTGTGAAATTGTTACGAGCACAAATTCCTACAATTTCTGCAAGACCTGTCTCTTGCAGTTTGCAGCATCCTCCTATCGCGGACTGTAGAAGATTTTATGATGGAACCCCTTAGATATTGTAACAACTAACAGCTGTTGAGAAGGATACTTCTGTGTGGGAGTTACTCTATTGACCGTATTTCTTATGAGTGAGGAGTTGTGCTTCTCAGCTAGACTTGGGTATTGTACAATATACTTGGAAGGCCTATGATCGAGGAACAAATGCGGTACGAGGGCCATTAGTCATTAGCACAAGAGAGCGATACTAACGAGACAAGAGAAGAAAGGTCAAGTCCAGGAAGTGAAAAACGAAAAGAAGGGAATCATTCGAGGCGCACGATGTTAGGATAAGACTCCTTATCTAGAACATGGTTGCCGTTGCGTTCAGGACCTAGGCTGTACTATGAATTCAACTTTTCCCATGCTCAATGTCCTAGGACAGCATTCTCATGACGTCTCGTTTGAAAAGCATTTCTCACTTTCATCTCTTTAGTGGCCCTTGACAAAACCATCTGTTGCGCGCATATGTCCACCGTCCGTCGTCGCTTGGATGGTAGATGTAGGTAAGGTGGGAAACCATCTTGATGATCCATTATACACTTACCAAGCAGACAAAACTAGAGGCGCATGTCAATGACAAAATAAAACGACACATAAATTGTATAATTATCCAACGCTGGTCTTTGGAGGCGTCGGGAGGGTCTGAATTGGTATAATAAGTATTGATGTACATGGAGCACGCAAGGAGATCTAAACCCAGTAGCTTTTTAAAGCGGTACAATCATACAATCATGGAGCCCGAGACGAAGGGGGACTGCGTTGCGGTTGCCCGGGAAGATATGCAACACAAAGGGAGTTCGACTCGTCATTGCTCCCCTGGGAAAACCCCTCGATTTTAGGCTCGACCCAGAATGTCACTTTGTTTCCCCCAGTTTCCCCCAGTCTATTTCATGTCCGATTTTCTTGCACATCTATGTAATAGAAAGCACATTTAAGGATTCGCCGCGGCTAGAGCGTTGAGGTAGGCTTCCAGGTCAAATTTGGGGTCCATTGGGTCTTGGTTCACTATAGATAGGGGTCAGTGCATGTTCAATAGCCAAGCAAGTGCTGAAGATGAATGGTAAACACATACAGGGACTCTTCTCAGGCGCGTTTTGCGCCTTAGGGCTCTTAGACTTAGCGTATTCAGCCTTAGCCTGATCTATTAAGTGCTGCTTGTGCTCGTATTCCTTCTTCGCCGCGGCGGCACGTTGTGAGGTGGTGATGGATCGCTGGTGAGTGAAGCCGTAGAAGACGCCAAAGGCAAGGGCCGAGTACCGAAGCACCTGTATTCAAGAATGTCAATGGGACCGCCGTTTAATTGCGCATCGCCGTTGTTGTTATTGAAGCGATAGTACGTACGTTAACTCCCGAAGAGGACATTTTGGATGAAGGGGGTAATTATTCGCGCAACAAGACGGAAGGACGAGAGGGAGGAAATTTCGATCCGGACCGATCCGAGAGGTGAAAAAAAAAAAGGGTTATTACAGAGGTAATAATAGCGTCGCCCGGATGGGAGTATAATGATCTTAAGGAAACAAGCGGATAAACGGTCGAAGTCGGGTTACTGAAAATTATTAGACTCGGGAGTCCACGGTACCTACCTGGTACCTTGGCTAGCTGCAGCTCTAGCTATCAGAGTGCAAAATGAACTCGGTCAATGCCTCGATTGTACGATATTAACGAAACTATTACTAGTATTTTCATTATACATGCATTTAAAAGCAGTTTGCGTTTATGCAACCTCGGCCCCGACAGGGATTATCAGGTGAGACGAGCCTAGTCTAGTTAGCAGGAGCCCGCATCGGCCAAGACATGCCCGTGATGATCGTGAAAGAACTTGAAGGGCCGACAATTTCACAAACTGCGTCTATATGAGCCAATGCACCGCTGATAATCGACTAACGAATAAGCCTGGAGGTTCATATTAGCTCAGTATGGAGTAGGATATCCCCCCATGCTATTGACCACTCTTTGAACGCGTATCGGCTGCTAGACATAATACCTAGTACTACTGCGGGCCCTCTGTTGGGATACTCCCGTGGTTCCTTTGCTGGCCACCCAACTTACGCGTCTTCTCTCCGCGTATTTTTGACAACATATACTTAATTAACCTACCCACTTCAGACTCGGCGATGTGTTTGGATCAAACCCATCATGCAGCAGAGACGAGATGAGATTCTTGCTAAGAAGGCAAAGCTCGCTGAGCTCAAGCGCCAGAGAGAGTTGAGGGCTAGCCAGGCTAATGCAGGGAGGGTGAGCATAAGTAATCCTAGTGATGTATGCTTGTCTGAGTGCTGGGTTTTCTTTTATCGCTTTAGCAAACCGAGCTGACTTGGGTCTATTCTGCGCAGTTAATAGCCCCGACACCCAGTTATATCAACGATCGAAAAAAGGAAATCGAGGACATCATCGGCAGACTGGTGAGCGAGAGTCGCCCTGGGTCTACGACTACCGGTGCTGCTTCGCCCCGTCGCGGGAGCCGCCCTAACAGCGTCCTAAGCGGCGGCGAGCTGAGCGCTGCCGAAAATTCGGAATACGCCTCGCCGCTCAACGCCCAACTTGCCCAGGCGCCGGCTTCGCAGCCTCAAGTCCTGACCACAGTACCTCTCCTGACCGTCTACGAGTGTCCCCCGTCACCTGTCAAGGAAACATTTTCGTATAGCAAGGGTGTCCAGACGACAGAGGAGTGGATACCGCCTACCTCGCGATCACGGGCTTTCTCCGACCTTGACGATGACGACCTTCCCGGTCCTTTATCGACGCCGAGTAAGCGCAACAGTCGTTGGGATCGCGATAGAGAAGAAAAACTGCGCCAAAATATAAGAAAGGAAATTGAAGAAGAGCTCAAGGCCGCTCGTGAGCTTGTTACCGATGGAGTCCTGCAGACTGGCTCCGTTGCCGCCTCCAACTTTCCGGCGAGAACCCTATCCGCTGAAGAACTTGCTGCTGTGACGGCTTCGGACGAGTTCTTAGATTTTGTGGACAGATCAACTAAAGTAATTGAACGAGCGCTGGATGTCAGCAACGAATACGATATATTGACTGATTACTCTTTGCAAGCCCATGATATCGAAGATGAGGATGAGCAGGCTGGAAATACAGGCGGTAAAGGTCGAAGGCGCGTGAAGGAAGTCGTACAGTTTTATGAGGAACGTTGGTCTAAGAAGCGGATGATTAGCAGCATCAACTTTTCCCCTAAATATCCAGAGCTTGTGCTTGCCTCATATACCAAGAATCCGTCGGCGCCTCACGATCCGGACGGAATTGTTCAAGTGTGGAACCAACATCTCCATGATCGGCCCGAGTTTCTATTCCATGCTCAATCTGATATTCTGACGGCCAAGTTCTCTCCCTTCCATCCAAACCTTATCATAGGGGGCACATATTCAGGTCAAGTTCTTCTATGGGACACCCGCGCAAAGACTGCGGCGGTCCAAAAGACGCCACTAACGGGCTCGGGCCATTCACATCCGGTGTATTCTGTCGATATTGTCGGTACACAGAATGCCAACAACATCATATCCGTTTCTACCGATGGCGCTCTCTGCGTCTGGAGTGTTGATATGCTTTCTCAACCCCAGGAGTCACTAACACTTACGACTCCGCCTCCAAATAAGTTTGAAGACTTGGCTCCGACTACGATGGCATTCCCCCAAGCAGACCCTACCTACTTCCTAGTCGGCTCCGAAGAAGGCCCTATCTATCCCTGCCATCGTTATGACCGTGCCGGAGCCAAGGCCGGAGTGGACTCCAGGGTTTCCTATAAAGGACATGCCGCACCTGTCATGAGCGTCGACTTCCACCCGGCTCGTGGGCCTGTCGACCTTGGCGATCTCGTACTCTCTTCATCTCTGGATTGGTCTGTGAAGCTCTGGAAAGTGCGCGCTCCAGCTGCCACTAGCACCATCGTCGAGAGCGCTGGGACCGCCATACCGCCACTTCTCGATTTCGTGCGTGAAGATGTTGTCTATGATGCTGCATGGTCTCCGGTACGGCCCGGCGTTTTCGCCCTCGTAGATGGTGCTGGCTCTCTCGAGCTATGGGATATTACCGTCGAGACTGAAATCCCGGTGGCCAAGATCAACCCCACGCCCCGCAAGGACGGCCGGCAGCTTCTCAGCAAGAGCCTGAACAAGGTCTCTTGGGAAACCACCGACGGAAAACGTCTGGCCACGGGTGGCATTGACGCAGTCGTCAGTCTTTTCGAGGTTGGTCCAGACCTAGGCGGCAAGGAAGCCGTGCGCAGCGACGAATGGACGAGCGTCAAGAAACTCGTGGCTCGTCTTGAGGCCGCTGGCGCTGGTGTGGTGGCATAATACAATATAAACTTTTATACCCCCTTTGATGAGCCCAACGCAGTCACCAAGTCACATATTTGGATGGATGATAGATTGATGGGATGGACGGTGGGTGGGGCAAAGGTATCTTCGTTTCGTCTATTCAATTGGCAAACGATGAAAAGGCAAGGAGATGGAGTATGGAGTCGAAACTATTCTATCTGTCTGAACCTCATACATACAGAGAGACACATTCTGAGCTTGTGCAAAAACTTTCTTCATCTTGCATTTTGTATTATACCCGGCCTTGTTTGCTTGCCTCCCTGTAGGGACTTCCAGTTTGTTACCTAGTTTCAGACAGAGAGAAAGAACAGTTGACAACGAAAGCTGTTCCAGCCAAACTCTAGATAATCCGATATCCGTAGTTGTACATGACCTGTCTCCCAACGACAGTCAATGCTGGAGACCAGTCATACTGAGCAACTCGATGCTTCTCATCGATAGAATAATATGAAGATTTAATGGATAATGTACTTGTGTTCATTAGTATGAATGTTTCCCCTTTTACTTTGTCAAGACGGAAAAGTGCTGAAGTGTAATATAAAGAACATCACAGGAAATCAAAGTGGACGGACCACTGCGAGTCTACATATAATTTGGTATTTCTGTTTCGTGTTAACTCCGTAGCTATGTATGTAGTATTACATTTTGGTAAACCACCTAACAGCCGGGCTCTGGAAACCATGCCATTACGCGATACAGGAGACGTTGGAAGCGGAAATTTGTGGTTTACTACGGGGGAATCCAGATTTTGCCTGCCCCCTTTTCTTTCCTTCATTTATTAATTACGCTGCATCGTCCATGGTTATGATACTTGGCCCCTTGTTTTGGATGCTGCTTCTCAGCTTCTCGAGAACAGCCGCCCGTCTCTTACGTTTCTCCTTGACGGCCTTCCGCTCTGCGTCACCGAACCCGCTCAGCTTCCTACGCGGCGGTGTCCGGAACATATCCCCGCTGATTCCCGAGATGGATCCAGACAATGAATGTCGCATGACGCTGCCGCGCAGGGGTGTGCCCTCCCGGGTCGATCGCTCGGGCGAGAAGACGGGCGAGAACATCGCGGAGCCCAATGTCTTCTTTGCGGTGGGCGTGGCGAACGGCGACCCCTCGCGACTGCCCGCGGGGCCTGCCGATCCGAGGCGTAGCTTGCGCATTTGGTTTTCGAGAACGTCGATATCGCCGCTCCTCTTCTCCACCATGCTTGTCATCTTCGTGATTGTGCGAACAATCGCATCAATCGTAGGCACCGGCCCACCACGTCCACTGACACTGTTCGCAGAGACAACCTTGGCTTTAAGCAGACTTAGATTTTCTTCAGCTTGAGCCAGGAGTGTCTGGAAGTGACTCAGCTGCCGCCGCACATCGCTTTGTTGAGCAGCTTGTTCCGCACTCAGGGGTAAGGATTGATAAGCAGCCGTCTGATCTGGGTCCAGCCGAGAAGCAACTGTTTTCCGTAGATCAGCCTGCTTGTTGCAATCGCGCGCAAGTTCCCGCTGTAAATCACGCACTTCGGCCACCTTTTGCTCGACATTGGTAACCTTGGCCCCTTCTAAGGCGTCTCCAAGAACCTTGTCCACAATGAATGTCAATTGCTCGATATCCTCCAAGGTCCACTCATCTGGCAATGCGAGATCTTGCTTCGAATGTTCACCAGACGAGAATTCCCGCTGACCCTCAATGAACGCTCTAAGAGAACGGGTGTTGAGGCCTAGCGTGTCAATCATCGAGTTTATGTCGCGGTACACAGCCTCTACTTGAGCGGGCACGCTGTCGCCTGCCGGCGGCACGACACCTGCATGTGCGATGAATTCATCTAGTTCTAGCGTTGGCTCAACTTCTGCGTCTAGGAGTCGCTGTACGGCCTCATCTTCTTCGTCAACGAGCAGCTGCGCTTCCTCTTCTTCTTTCTTAGCTTTGGCTTTTCGCTGCTGGGTCATGACTGCGTCCTCGAAGGTGACGTCCCGGCCTACGATAGAGCTATTGAGACGCGGCTGAGGCTGCTTCTTAGAAGCAGCGAGGATTTGAGAGGCCATACCCGGCGCAGTGAAGGATCGTTGTTGATCAATCCCAAGCGGCCTTCGTGGTACTGCACCTCGCACGGGGCTGGGCGAACGAGGGCTGACGGGACTGGGCTGTGGGAAGACGGGCGCATTAAAGATGCTTCTTCTCTCTGGATCGGGGCGAGAAATCGTGGAATACCCCCCTGCCAGACCGTCGAATGAACTTTGGGGTGTGAAGCCAGGCGTTCGGTTCGCAGCAGTCGATGGTGGACTAAGATCCTGAGCAACGTCAACGCCACTGCCTTCGCTACCAGCCTCGCTGCCTTCTCCGTCTCCAGATTCATCTTCGCTATCGGAAACTTGGGGAAGAGTGGTAGGAAACTTAAACCCGGGTCCAGCTACATTAGTGGAATTAGTGACAGAGAAAGATGAGAGCTTGCTCTCAATGGCCTTGGGCTGTTTCGTAGGGCCGGAAGGAAGAGGTGGTGGTTTTGCGGCTGAGGCTCCTGGTAGAGGGGGCAGTTCGAAAATGCTCGTATCTTCCTTCTTAATAGGATCGCGGGGTAATGGCACATCGTTCGCCGGTTTCTTTTTGTTGGTGCCATGCCCAGAAAGTAGCGGAGGAGCGCTGTACAAATGCTTATTTGTTTCGGTATCCGTTGGCAGCGGGGGGGCACCAGGTGAGGTTGCTTTAGTCGTTGGAACCGCCTTTTCCGGTGTCTTCGTCGCCGAGGCAGGAGAATCAGGGGGGAGCGGGAGGTCATCAACCTTGGATGGCATATTTTGGGCGCCGGAGCTATCTGTAGTCGAAGATGAGGATGAGGAATCTCCTAGTGGGTAAGTGTCCTTACTTGTAGATTCTGGAGGTAGAGGTCCCTCTTCCGCAGCTGTCGTGGGCTTCGTTTCAAATGGTTGGGAAGCATTCGCTCCAAATAGTCCACGAAAAGAACTAGCTTGGAAGCTAAACGGCTCACTGCCTACTGACACGGATGGTGCTTGTGAAAGAAATTTGTTTGCCGCAGGCGTCGACGTAGGTGTCGTCGATTCAACCGTGTTCGTCGATGGCTTGCCAAATATCCCCTGGCCGCCACCTCCGAAAATACTCGTAGTTGGCTTCGTGGACTCGTTTATCGAAGAAGCGAAACCTGACCCGAAGAATGACTTTTCGGGATCAGCTGCAGTCTTGTCGTCGTCATTTTCTTTCGTCGTATCCGGTGTGAAACTAGAGGTTAACGTGAAGGGCTGCGATCCAAAAGGGTTACCAGTGGCGGTAGCAGGTTTAGAACTTGGGGCTGGGAACGAAGAAGTAGAATCGGTAGACATAGACACTTCCGGTGCAGTCAACTTCGGCGAACCAAATATGCTAGGTTTGTCTGCGCTTACACTTGACGCTACAGCTGCAAATCCTCCCTGGTTGGCAAAACTAGAGAAGCCGGCCCCGGCCCCAGACCAGGCCGGCCCCGCGGAGCTCCTATTCATGCCAGACGTACCGAAGACCGAGTTTGTGGGCGCGGAATTGGTTGTGCCCAAGATCGGTTTCTGGGGCCCGGTGACAATACTGTTACCGAAACCGGAAGATCCAAACACAGCACCCCCCGTGGCGGTACTAGCCGACGGGTTAGCGCTCCATGGTGAGCTTTTGGCACCAGGTAGAGAGGGCGCGCCGAATGCGGTGGCCGCTGTCGATGTGCTTTCGAAGAGTGAAGATGTCGGTTTTCTAAAAGGGCTGGACTGATTAGTTGGAGCGAACGCTGACACAGATGAAGTATTGCTAGCTTCCTCGGCAGAGAGACCCGGGTACGTAGTGCCCCCCCGGATCGATTCTGAATATACAACCCACCAGACGGATAAGACACCCTGGTCGTTTAAAACCCAGTAGCCTGGCAGAGGCCCGGGCGATTGGTCTAACTCATCAGTGGGTATGGGTTTGTATATTTTATCTTTGCTGGATAAATCCAAGCAGGCTCCTATGGCAGCAGGGCTCTCGAGGTCCTCGCCCATCGGTAGTGTCGCTCGCTTGGAGTCATCGGCCAACTCGATGTTCGTGAAAACATTAACCGGCCCGTTAGGAGCCAGCGGTGTTTTCGATCGAGCAAGGAGACCAATATCGGGGACAGCGCTCGAGGAGAGAATAAGGAGGTCTTGAAGATTTGGTGGGAAGTTTCGAAGTCGGACGGCCGTGTGATGAGGGAGCTTTTCCACCCCAAAAGGGTCAACCGGGTCGTTCAATCCCTGGTATTGGAAACTTTGACCTTGTCTTGTGATGAGATGGCATTTAGTGACGGTTCCATTGGAAGTAGACACATGGAAGACTAGGAATAGGTCATTCTCTAGCCAGACGATAGCAGAGACTGCATGGTATTAGCGAATCGCAACTAATAAGCATGGGAGTGGTTGTTACCGTAGAAGCTGGAGTCTAGCTCAGGTGGTCTTGGTATTTCAGCCTTGGCCACGCCCTCCGGAGTTAGTTGTCGCATAGTGCCATCACCAAGCCCAGCCACCAGTTGTTTACCCTTGTTGCTCCAGGCAACAGAACTAACCTGCTCTTGCAACACCTGGCCGTTAGCACCGGACACGAAATTGCGCTCCTTGAGGTTCGCCACAAGAAGCTTTCCTTTGTCGGTGACAATGGCACACAACTGGGCCATCTCTGGACTTGGGTTGGGCACCAAGGCTCTGAGAGATTCGCCATTGGTAGGGATTTCGAATGTGGGTTGCGTTGTCCCCTGCTGAAGGGCATTGACGTCGTAGGCAGCTAGGCCACCTCCCTGCTCTGCGGACAGGACCAAGTATGCTTCGTTGGAGGAGAAGGCAACCTGGCACATGCGCATAGGTAAAGCGAGCGTCATCTGGGGCATAAAGGGACGTGTTTCACTATCGCCGTCTTTGGGGGATTCGAACGCTTTCCGGACAGCATATGTTGAGGCGATAATAACAGCGTCGGGGCTAGCTGCAGCAACAAGGCCTCGACGCGAGGCAATGCTCATCAGTGTGGCATTTGGGGCGGGAGGCGGCGACCATGGTGCCGTGAGGCGCACTTTGGCATCGCCAGCTATTGATAGAAAACTTAGACCTTCGGTTTGTACTTCGGACAGAGCAGGGCCTTGGGAGACACTAGCTCCAGTATTGCCAGAGCTGCTGAAAGCCATAGCAAAAGCTAGGAGAGAGCTCTCCGAAGTGCTATCCGATCGAGCATATATAGAGTAAGGAGGCGGCGGCGGGTGTGTGGAACAGAATATTTGTTGTCGGCCAGTGTTTAATTACAGCCGTCGCTTGGTTCGTGCTATCGCGCTTGAATTTATGTTTCTTTGCGCACGATAATGAAAAGTATATCTTGCCTCCCTCGGTCAGCTTGGGAAGCAGGAAAAAGACAATGTATAATATTAGCTAAGTTGGTGCGCGGTGTGCTAGGTACACCTGAATATCTCTTGACGCGGTCCGTGATGGCAGCGATGCAAGTTAAAAATGTAAGCTACCTACATAGGTAACCTACCTTAGGTACCTTGTATGCAGTATCTAGGTAGGTAGAATGTGCAAAATGGGCCGCAGTAGCTACCTGGTAGGCACGACCAACATAGACCCTAGTTATCCCAAGTCTTACCTAGGTACCTTCCAAGAAAGCAGCAGTACCTAGCCGCCTCTAATTGTACTGATAGAGTGATAGTAAGTATATTGTAGTATCTGGTCGAAGTCAAGCGCCATTGAATTGGAACACAGAGATACAGCTGTACTCTATAGTACTTCCTGTCTTAATGAGTGGACCTAAATTGTAGGTATTTGTGGGGCAGAAGTACCACTAACAACAATGACAGCTGAGATCTAGTCCAATCCAAGGGAGGACCTCAAGGCAGCTAGCTCTTGGTCGTAAGCTCCCGCATCAAGCATCAAACACCTTATTACTGTGGCCATCTTTACCTCGACGCCATTACAACCACGAAAACGAACGCCATCTAAACCAGCGAAAGTGCGAATACCGATTCTTCTTCATAGCCTCTCGCTTGCCAATATTTCCTTGGTTAAACCACGCCAGTATGCCTGGCTTCGACTTCTCAAACTACAACCGCAATGCGGCTCTGCATGCAAGAGGCGTACCTCTACCCAAGGCCACCAGCACAGGAACTACCATCGTTGGATGCATATATGATGGCGGTGTTGTGGTAAGTCGGCAAATTTCCTCCGATCTAAGAGTAGCGGTTGGGCATCCGGCTTGGACTTTTATTCTGACCTGATCCTCTAGATTGCTGCCGATACACGAGCCACGAGTGGTCCTATCGTCGCCGACAAGAACTGCGAGAAGCTCCATTATATATCCCCCCAGATCTGGTGTGCTGGTGCCGGTACTGCCGCCGATACCGAGTTTACTACCGCCCTCATCTCCTCTCAGCTCGAGCTACACTCCCTCTCTACCGGTCGCAAGCCGCGAGTTGTCACTTGCATGACTCTCCTCAAGCAGCACCTTTTCCGCTACCAGGGCTACATCGGAGCATACCTAGTAGTCGCTGGCGTCGATCCTACAGGTACTCATCTTTTCACCGTACACGCGCATGGAAGTACAGATAAGCTTCCCTACGTCACCATGGGTTCCGGTTCGCTAGCCGCCATGTCCGTATTTGAGTCCCAGTGGAAGCCAAACTGCACTAAGGAAGACGCCATGAAACTCTGCTCAGAGGCCATCCAGGCTGGAATCTTCAACGATCTGGGATCAGGATCGAACGTCGACCTAGCCGTTATCACTGCCGAAAAGACTACGCTGCACCGCGGGTTCGTCAGGCCCAATGAACGTAGCCAAAAGCTTAAGAACTATAAGTTCGACCGTGGTACTACGGCAGTGCTGAATGAGAAGGTTATCACAAAGGACGATTTTGGAAAGTACGTTACCATACACGAGCTCGAATCAACAGGCGAGGAACGAATGGACGTCGACCCCTGAAGGGCGGAAATAGGAAGTAGGAACAATGATAGACATGACTCACAGCGCAGCTGTAGTATTAAACTTGTGTGCTATAATAAAAGAACTTTATGACCAAACGTATGTATTTATGCGCATATATGTGTGCCTATGTCCCCATCCCCGCGCTAGAGCGGTCCTCGTCTTGAATAGGCCCAAGCCGGCTTACTCTTGCCACATGGTTCAAGTCTTGCCTAACTAATCTAAAGATCAATAAATCAGTTACTAGGATTGATAAATGTTCTCTAGCAAGTGACTTTACTACAACGCTCCTCAAGATTTACTACTACTGCTCGTCTTTTTCACTATCCTTCGGATTTCTGACGAAAAGCAAATGGGACATATTAGGTTCCTTCCATTCTCAAGACGCTCATCTAGGCGACAATTGCTCATTTACTTGCAGGCTACCTCGCTGGCTTTTATTCCCAGAAGGCAGTACCACGACAATTTTTGTAGCAAGTCCTGGTATGCCATGCCCATGACGTCTAGGGCGTCGTCCAATCCGGAACCTGGATAATCCAGATGGATAAGTAAAGCGGGAATCTCTAGTCTCGCCGTCGTACCCATTTATTATTAGGCCTCTAGTTGCGAAGACATGTTGTTGAACTACAGCTCTCACGTGGACTAACACATGCGAACTCTACGTCTTGTTGTGAAAATTCGGCGTGGTCGGCCCACTCAGTTGGAAAGTGGCCTCATCATCAATCATTTCACATGCATTCTGAATGCCTAAAATGTCTCTTGATGAAGCCCCATCTTAGCAGTTTCATTTGATCAAGGACTTGGTAAGGTATCATGTTTCCAAATTACGAGATTAAAGGCTCATGATTCAGGGCTGCTTCATCTTTAGCGCCATAGAGTCTGCTGAGTAAAAGACGAACTAGATGCCCCTGTGATATATATACATATATATCAGTAGGTGAGCGAGACACCTAACCTAGGGTGCCACGTAACCATCGATGGTGTGTTGAATCATCCATGTATCAATAATACTTCAACCCCTCAGACGTAGCTATCAGTATCTCATTCTTGTGATGTATTTACATGCTTGATGACAAAGGGTTCGGCGTCAGCCAAATATCATGGTCAGTACTTCAGCGTACTCATTGTGCTTGATGCACAACAGCTTCGTAATATATATTCGCACTAATCTACTTGATTATGTTGAGATTCCGCTCAAAGTGCGGATTATAACTCATCGAGGTAGTCGTCTTTTTTGACAGCCTTTGCTCTCATGCGTGCGAAGAGTTGGAGGGGGGGGGGGAGGATGGATTGTGTAGATCATAAAAAGAAAATAGCAGGTACACAATCGATTAAGGTGATAGTTAAGCTTATCTATATCTCTGGGAATCCCGATATGCTTTGAAGTTATTAAAGTTTTCTTTGAGTGTTTACTAGCAGGTACGGTCTCGTCAGCTGCAGAGTATCTTCCCAGCCATTTCTGTATGCACATGACCACAAGCATCTTCATGTAGATGTCAGCAACATACTATTACCTACTCCTAATACATAGGCCAAGGCAATAGGTAAATACTAGCATCTCGATGATGCAATTTGATACACTTGCTTACTAGGTTAGTTTTGAGTCGGTCCGAAGTTCTTACGTTACTATGTAGAATAATAAACTTCGAAAGCCCACCAAATTGAGAAACCTCTCTATACACAGCAGATTGCGTATCCAGATAGTAAGAATTGACCAGTACTAGAAGTGTCAATATGTAATTAACCGTTAAGTATACCTAAGTAATGCATGTGACACAAATACAGGTACAAACAAGCCTGAGGCATCTGGGCAGAAACCGCTCATCAGGAGCACAATGTTCTGAGCTACACTTTAGGAATGTGTCGAAGCAATTCGATGACGATAGGCGGTAAGGCTATGACCGGTGCGTTGACCTGCATAGAGCACACTGCAACTCGCCCGGCCTAATATCGGCTCACAGGCATTCGGAAAGGGTAACCTTATAGCTTAGCGCCGTGCTAGAGGGCTAGAATGCGAGAACGGACCTGAGAAGAGGGTCACCAAACCCGGCTTTGCTGGACTGTCTGCTAGGATCAAAGCACAAGAAGATGAGGAGGATCAAGATGCTAGTACGTCATGTCCTAACTAAACTAAACGCCTCTTTGGATTCTACCAATCTTCAGCCGCATTTCCCCGGGCTTCCCCCACATTTCCCCGAGTGATGAACAAGCTGATGGCTCCCCCTCCCCGTTTTTTTGTTTCCTTGCTTCCATCGTTGTTCTTTCCTCTTTCTTTTCTCCGCTTGCTGACTGTATTCTCGTACATATCGGATCTAGGTACATATGTAGGCAAGCTAGAGAGGTAGTAGTAGTCTTCATCGTACCTCGCCCGATTATTTTAAACACACTTACCTTGCCTTATGTCCAGGCGGTGCGTCCATGTAGTTATGCTTATACTCAGGCTTCTTAGCAGCTGCTAGCTGCCAATGTAACCTTATACGTATCTCTTTTTCCCTTAGTACCGGCCCTAAAATATTACCTACAGTAACTACCCATATGTAGTACCGAGCTGTTAAGCACGTAATTGGCTTGGCAGGTAATACCTAATGATGAGTAGAAACTGTATTCCTACTTATCTACTTACCTACTTATATACGTAATAGTATATAGAGAGGGAAGAAAAAAAAACGTCCAGTGATCTTCGATTTGCTTGCCTTGTCGAGCTAGCTAGACGTTGAGGCAGAGGAGGGATTTCTAATGTTCCCACAAGCCACGAGGAAACGAGGGAATAACGCGCATATGACGATGTACGTAGGAGGCAGGTGAGCAAGCGAACCCAGGCATACCTGGCCATTGCAAGTTCGCCATCCACGCTGATTTCCGAATTAGGCCTTGTTTACCAAGACTTTATACAGATGTACTCGTCCCATATTTGTTTACCAGCACGCTATACCTTGCCTTGCCCATGTGCTCATGTCCCCATGTCCCCATGTCCCAAGCGTGTGGGAAGCGAGATCCCGTACCTATACCCTAACGTATACAGCAGTACTGTCCGGCTCGTGGAAATAGTAGCCTGAACTGCAGATGATGTACTGTTCGATAGTATCTAATTTCCCTCGCCTTGTCCCCTGTCAGCCTATTTATTTAATAGCCTTTGTTCGTCTTTGTCCACGCCTACTTTGCTTTTCTCTTACTCCCCACCTTTAAACTTAGTATAGTCTTTTGGTCCTAGACTGCCCTGGCCGCCGACGACACCCATCGGCTCCGTTGACTGCTCGGATATCATGGCGCCCTTACAACGTCTGACGGCCGCAGCCGCCGCGCTCCTTGCCGGCGCTTCACCGGCTTTGGCAATCTACCAAAATGGCGCTACCATCACGCCTTGTGATTCGCCTGTGTATTGCCATGGCGAGATCCTCAAACAGATCGAGCTAGCCCAGCCATTTACCGATTCCAAGACATTTGTAGACATGTGAGGACCACTATCAACAGTCAATGAATGCCGTTCACTAACACGTCAAAAGGCCAACTAAACTACCCCTAGACCAGGTTATGGCAGCTTTCGAGAAGCTTAGCAAGCCCCTCAGCAACAACACGGAGCTGAATGAGTTTCTGTCCACGTATTTTGGTGAGGCCGGTTCTGAGCTCGAGCCTGTGCCCATCGAACAGCTGGAAACCGATGCGGCTTTCCTCGACAAGATTAATGATTCCGTCATTAAGCAATTTACTGAGAAGGTCATCGACATCTGGCCCGACCTGACGAGGACGTACGTTGGTCATCAGAGATGTGATGGCTGTGTCGACAGCTACATCCCTGTCAACCGCACCTGTAAGTGATAAACGCTCGATACTAATACACTACTAAAGAAAATGCTGACGTTCAATTTCACAAAGTCGTTGTCGCCGGTGGTCGTTTTCGAGAGCCGTACTACTGGGATTCGTATTGGATTCTGGAAGGCCTCCTGCGCACAGGAGGTAGCTTTACTAAGATCACCCGGTATGTCAACGTCCCGAGCTACGTTACTACGGGGCGCCTGCTGTGATATAGTATGCTAATACCGCCACAGAAACATTATCGAGAACTTTCTTGATTTCGTGGATCAGTTTGGCTTCGTTCCTAACGGTGCTCGCATCTACTATCTGAACAGATCTCAGCCGCCTCTTTTGACACAGATGGTGAAGAACTACATCAAGTTCACGAATGACACCCAAATTTTAGACCGCGCTTTACCACTCTTAATCAAGGAGCACAACTTCTGGTTGAACAATCGCACCATTCAGATTACTGCAAATGGCTGCACCTATTCGTTGGCCCAGTAAGTTCGATCTTATGAAATATCTATTTTCCAGGGGCCACGCTGATGGTGGTCCACAATAGCTACGCTGTTGAGAACACAGAACCCCGACCCGAGTCTTACCGTGAAGACTGGGTCACTGCCAATAACAAGTCGTACTACGCGACCTCGGGAATTATCTACCCCGAGACAACGCCCCTTAATGAGGCTCAGAAGGCTACTCTGTACGCCGACCTGGCTTCGGGAGCTGAATCTGGCATGGATTATACTGTCCGCTGGATTTCCAATCCTTCGGATGCCGTCGATGATGTCTATTTCCCACTACGGTCCCTCAACACCGCGAATATCGTCGGTGTAGATCTGAACTCGATCTTGTACGCCAACGAGATCACTATTGCCGGCTATCTGCGAGACGGCGGCGACCACACTAGAGCTGCTGAGTTCGAGGGCATGGCCAAGAACCGTTCTGCTTCCATGTACGAGTTGATGTGGAACGAAAAGCATTTCAGTTATTTCGACTACAACTTGACATCTAAGGCGCAGGCCGTATATGTTGTCGCAGACAAGGATGCCACCGAGTCAGAGAAAGCCGGTGCTCCTGAAGGCCAAATGGTCCTATTCACTCCCTCCCAGTATTACCCATTCTGGATGGGTTCGGCTCCGGAACATCTGAAGAATAACCCCCTCGCCGTCAGGAACGCCTATCAGCGCGTAGCGAAGTTTCTTGAGGACAAGCCAGGCGCCATTGCCGCCTCGAACCTCCAGACAGGACAACAGTAAGTGGAAAAGAGCATTTTCTTTGTAATCCTCGTGTTTAAATAAGAAACGTACCAGGGCTAACTTTTGTAATTAGATGGGACGAGCCGAATGTCTGGCCACCACTGGTTCATGTCCTTATGGAAGGTCTCCTGAATACGCCAGCAACATTCGGAAAGGAGGACCCATACTACGTCGAGACACAGGAGCTGTCTCTCAAGATCGCGCAGCGCTACCTGGACAGCACCTTCTGCACCTGGAGGTCGACCGGCGGTTCCACCGACGAGCTGCCACGACTCCCCGGAATTGAGGACCCCGACGCGCAGGGCATCATGTTCGAGAAGTACTCAGACGCGGCGATCAACGTGGCCGGCAGTGGCGGCGAGTACGAGGTCGTGAAGGGATTCGGCTGGTCAAACGGCGTGCTTATCTGGGCCGTTGACACTTTCGGCAATAAGCGTAAGTTTAACCAGCCCCTTTCTCCTTTCTTCTCTCAAACTTTTGTTTTGCTGACTTGTCTCGCCGTAGTGAAACGCCCTGATTGCGGAGACTTGAAGCCTGCGCAGAGCGATCACAGCAAGAGGGCTGTCTTCCTGGACCCCATAGACGCCCGGTGGACGAAAAAGTTTGACAGGAAATCTGCCTGACTCCGCAAGCTTACATAGAGACTTTGTAACCTCGTAAATATTTCTTTGCTTTCGATCCTAGCGACTTAAGTACCTAGATTAGAAACTACATAGTTGAATAATCGTAATCCATGGCAATAATACGCATAATTGTATTATAACCCGTTTATCATGCTCAGTAGTTATAGGTATTATCTGCTCCCTTTTATCGTCATATTGTCCTGTCCGATCCAGCATCTGTGTAAATTATCTCATAAACTGTCAAACACCCTTATCCTTTGTGTAGACGTGAAATATGCAATTCCTCGGCAAATCTCGCTACGTTCTTTCTATCTAACTAAGTCAATCCATCGCGAAACTATATAAATAACATTTTATGAAGCACAGAATCTTTCAAGCTTCTAAGTCCGATCTGATAAGCCCGAAAATGTCCTCGCTCGACACCTTGCCGTGCTTGGCAAAGGCCATCCTGCGCGAGCCCTCCTTGACGAACCCGGCCTTGGTCAACACGCGCTTGCTGCCCTCATTCTCCTCGTGGACTCGCGCCTCGATGCGCAGCAAATCGGGGAGCAGGGCAAAGGCCCACCGCGTGAACTCGCGCACGGCCTCGGTCATGACTAGAATAAGTGGGACCAAGTGCGTAAGAAAAGGAGCGTAAACGGATTGAATAGAGTAGTATTAAAAAGACATACTCCCTTTACCCCAGCACCTACGCGCAACATAATACCCCAACTCGCGCGTACCCGCATATATGGCATCGCCCTGCGGCGGCGCCAAACCCAGGGACCCGGCATGCTCCCCGTCTTCTAGAGTGAAGATGCCGAACTCTAACATCGTAGGCGCTGGCGCCGAGTGACAGTGCGTGATCCAGAACTCGGCGTCCGCTAACGTGTAAGGGGAGGGAAAGCGCGAGCGCATCCACTTGGAGATCTCGACGTCGTTGGCCGACCGCGTCAGACCCGCCGCGTCGGATTCCTCGTATGGACGTAGGTAGAATCTGTCAGTTGCGATTATGGCTGTTGCTGGGATTTTTGATGTCGTTGGTGTCTGTGTCTGTGCGGCTGACTGGCTGCTGGTTTCCGTTGTAATAGTCGCCATTTTTGATTTATTGATTTTGTCTGTTTTTGATGAGCAACTAGCTCTTGCGTTGTTTCTCTTTTCTGGCCTCTTTCTAATATTACCGCGGAACCTTGTATAGAGCGTATATAAACGATAGAACGATAGAATGGGCAGCGGTGTGCTGGAACAAGGAATGTTCTCCTTTCGAGATAGAAAAGGTTCTCTTTTATGATTAAGAAATTATAGCAATAGTCATCTCCCCTATATTCGAGTGAGTAAGTATACTTTATACTTTTGAGGGGTTGAGAAACTCGCACGTGAGTCACGCCGTATGTCGTAAGCAGTTGGAAATTGGGGCCAATAGGGCCACGCCGGCAAGACCGTTGTAGATCGATCGTCTGGAGCCGTATACATAAGCAGCGGCACAGGCCTTTCCTAGCATGTTTAAAAGCAGTTATGGCTGCAGTATTTGAGCTTGAATTTGTCGATTTGATGATTGAGATTTGTGTGCGCTATAAGCCTGTCCCAGTGGTCTGTATAAACTAGGTTACCTGGTACTTATAACAGGCAAATTGGAAGCAGACAGATAATGAATAATTACAAGGGCAAACGCATCTTTGAGATTCTTAGAGTGCAACAGACATAAAGATTCTTAGTAACTTAAAAAAAGATAAACAGTAGTAGGCGTTCACAAGTTCTTGAGTTCTTGAGAGTATGTTAAATTAACCATTCTTTTGCCAATGGTTGGATTATATTCACAGGCTGACCAGATTGCAAGCTACCTACAAGATGCAGGTTCAGTAGTCGGCGCCCGGTATATAGAGGTATGTACAGTATGCTGTCTAGCTAAGTAGAAAGCACGTGGGGTGGCAGAAGGTCACAATGGGAACGGAGTACAGGGATGACTGCAGTACCTACCGCATCCCTTTTAGGGAAGTTCCTCCTATCTGGCTAGCTCTCAATTGGTTAGACTGATTGGCCAGTCCCTCGTCCCTGGAAAGTGAAGGTGGCCTTTCGCGCTGGCTGAATCTTGAGCCGGAAACTCTCCAAGGCTCGGACAGCCTCAACTGACCAGCTGTCTTTTCATTGCTTCAGTGCTAGGCATTTTCTAACTCCCAGCATTTGCTACAGTCACGTAAATACTCCCGCATTCTATGTAACTTTATGCATCTACTGACTTTGTAGAGTATATTAGGCTAGACTTGTCTGGCCAACGTTTTAAAAGCACTGCCTACCGACCTCCACGCTTGCGCGTTTCGCACACCTGATGTCGCACTTACGGTGATCTGTTCCTCTCGTCGTTCTGTCGTTGCTGTATACCACCTACGCCCACATTCCAGTGTCACACGCACTCCACGGGTACCGGATTGTAGCCACTGCTTACCAGATTGACTGCGATGCCTGCAAAGTCGAGGTTCACGAGGCTTGATGCCTTTACTAAGACCGTCGAAGATGCGAGGATACGCACTACGTCGGGCGGCATCGTTACCATAATCTCGATTATTGTTGTTATATATCTAGCTTGGGGAGAATGGTTAGATTATAGGAGAATTGTCGTACATCCGGAGCTCATAGTCGACAAGGGTCGAGGTGTGTTTTTCGCTTTTCCAGGCTTGATCCTCGTGCAAATGATATACTCACACATCTTGCAGGCGAGCGTATGGAGATACACATGAACATTACCTTCCCGAAGCTGCCCTGCGAACTTCTTACCCTCGACGTCATGGATGTGTCTGGCGAACAACAGCATGGCGTTTTACATGGTGTGAAAAAGGTCAGGCTCCAGCCAGCCTCCCAGGGCGGCGGGGTTATTGATGTTACTGCGCTAGCATTGTCAGTCTGAACCCTCCACCGAAAACACTGCGCATCATGACTGCTGACATTAACGACTGTTACAGGCATAATAAGGATGACGAGGCAACACACCTCGATCCCGACTATTGCGGGCCCTGCTACGGAGCACCGGCCCCAACTTCGGCAACCAAGCCAGGTTGCTGCAACACTTGCGACGAAGTGCGAGAGGCATATGCCCAGGCATCGTGGGCCTTCGGTAGGGGCGAGGGTGTTGAACAGTGTCTACGTGAGCATTATGCGGAGAAACTGGACGAGCAGAGGCATGAGGGGTGCCGCATCGAAGGTGACATTCGCGTCAACAAGGTCATAGGAAACTTCCATTTTGCCCCCGGTCGAAGCTTCAGCAACGGCAACATGCATGTCCATGATTTGAAGAACTACTGGGATAGCCCGGTTAAACACTCGTTCGAGCATGAGATTCACCAGCTACGGTTTGGTCCTCGGCTTCCTGAGGATCTCACTGCGAAACATATCAAGAACACTCCCTGGACAAATCATCACATGAACCCGCTTGACGAAGTTAAGCAGACGACTGACGACCCCAGTTTCAACTTTATGTACTTTGTCAAAGTTGTGCCCACGGCGTATCTACCCTTGGGCCGGTCCAAATCAAGTGTGGTTGACCAGAGGGGGGATGAGGATGTATGGCTAGGCAACCTCGGTAGTGCCTTTGATGGAAGCTTGGAAACCCATCAGTACTCTGTTACGAGCCATAAGCGAAGCCTCAACGGTGGCGACGATGCGGCAGAGGGCCACCAAGAGCGCATGCACGCAAGAGGTGGTATCCCCGGAGTTTTCTTCTCCTATGTAAGTATCCCCGGCTGAAAATCAAGATTGTGTTCATGCTGATGTTGACGTCTACAGGATATTTCACCGATGAAGGTGATTAACCGGGAAGAGCGAGCTAAAACATTTTCTGGATTCCTCACTGGTCTATGTGCCATCCTTGGTGGCACTTTGACAGTAGCAGCAGCGGTGGATCGAGGTGTTTATGAAGGGGCAACAAGGTTGAAGAAGCTGCAGTCGAAGACGCTATAATGATGGCTTAGACTGAAGGGCCTCTCTCTTTGTTTTCTGGTTTCTGCTCAGTGTAGAATAAATAGCTTTACGTACAGTACGGCAGGTAGGTTCCGGGACGATCTTTTATAGTGGAGCATTCAATGGAGTTAGGCTAGTTCAAGAGTTCAAAAAGTTTAGGTTTCCTTCCTCTCTTCAATCCGGATATGCCAAGTGTCAATGCGACGATATTGTCTAACAAACTGTATAAAAAGTCCCCAGGTCAAGCTACCCTACTGTAGGTACCTACCTTATTTACTGGTACACAAACAAACTAATAGTATCGATCTAAATTACATACTTATTCTGTATGATTCCGTCACAAATTACCTACTTGTAGGTATGTGTAACTTTGAATATGTTCTATTCTTCTAGAAATTGAGAGTTTAAATTAGCCTGCCTCCATAATAATACTATGGTCATAACAGTAGGTGCCAAGATAGAACCCGTCAAGATATCTCTTATATATCGTGATAGGCAGGCTTGGCTAATGTACCCCATTAAATCAATCTAAGCTCAGGAATGACCCACTTTTCTACCCAGTAACCAGTCATTTAACACGGGGTTCAGAATACCTACTTAAGTATTATTACAGCAATACCGCAGCAGCACAGCACAGCACAGAAGCACAGCACACCTGGAGTACGGCGTGCCAAGTGCCCCCTTTCTTCCAGTCAGCTTCAAACAACTTGAAAACGAAGACCCCTTTGGCTGTGCCAAATCACCTGGGCCAGCCTCCACGCCTCCGACAAGTCTCTTTTCATTTCTATCCCAATATACAGCATGTCTACCCGGTCCCGATTGCCGATGTGATCCGAAAGATATCAGTGGCTCGCGACTGTGAATCACCTAATGCATATTATCCTTTGTCACGAAACGGTCCTGTCCCGCTCCAGTCGATCCCTCGCTCCCTGAGCAGCACCCCGAGTTGTCTCTACCATCCGGACCATTTTCTCTTGGGCAGCATTGGCAACATTGACCTCATAATTCATGCATCATCCGACACTCCTTGTTGCCACCAATACTCCCAGCAACGTCGTTTCTTTCCACTACCGAGTCCATTGCCCTCGCCATCCGCTGAGCTGCTGCCAGGGCGTACCGTATCATAACTCACCGCGGCCTCGACCAACCTACCCAGGCAAAAGGCTAGCCCGAGGTTAGGTGGTCTTAGAATCGCGCTCCCAGACACAGCCAGATTATTCCGAATAATATTCTAGTCAATATCTCATTTGTTCACAATGGCCAATCGGCCAGATCACATCGATCTACGATCGACCTCTTCCAGCTCTTCTCGTCCACTCCGATCTCCAAGATTACATGTCGCTGGCGAGGTCCCCCCCGCCTTGTCTCCTCTCGATGCGTTCGCCGCCCAGAGTCGATTGCTAGCCAAGCAGCTAGAGGAGAGCGCAAAGAATGGCAATCGAGTGAGCCGCTTACCGCCGTTAACTACGCAGAGCCCCTTGGTCGTGCAAGGTCGTTCTGAATACTTTCGCTCTATGTCTTACGATTCGACCGAGGAACAGCATGGCCAACCCCCCAAGCAGCCTGCCGGCCTCGGCCTCACTACTGAGATTGAGACCCCGTCTGAGCGCCCGGTTTCTATGCATCCACGAATGAGTCGCGTCCCTCCTACCCCCGATGAATCCATACCAGTTCCCCCAAATCCATTCAAGGACGGCTTACGAGGTCGCTCCCTGCAGAGACTTGTTGAGAGTGGTCTGTACGGCGCTCGCAGAGAGCAGTCACCTGGAGATTTGGAGTCCGACACTCGATCTGTAAGCCATCAAAGCAGCCTGCGAGAGCGAGACGTATCGCCGCCACGTGGGCGCTTACCGCAGTCGCCCGAAAAGCTCACCAAGACGGCATCCAATGAGTCGGCGACTCTGGTGCCCCCTCGGTCTCTATTTCCAAAGCGCTCATCGAGCATCATGTCAGCGCCTTTGGAGACCAATACCGAAGATAACCTCAGTGCATCTTTCCATTCTCAGCCACCCCGCAAGCTATCATCCAGCAGCGCCTTCTCTGGGCCGGTACTTGCCTCTCCCATTGCTCACTATCAGAGATCGCCTTCTATTAGTTCGGAGGCATCAGCGCCATTGCCAAGACCCTCGTTCAACTTTTCACGACCCCTAAGCCGTGCAGGAACGCCGAGTCTGGATGCTCCATCCCGACAAGCTTCCTCAGACAGCCACCCATCTTTCATCCTAGCTGATGATACGGCACACACTCCAGTGAGTATGCACAGTGAGGCCTTTGCCGAAAGTTCTATGGAAGACGGGAAAGGGGCGCCTTCATATGTTTACTCCAAATATTCGCTCCCTCGTGGTAAATCATTGCAACGTAATTCGGGTCTCTTCCAGGATCCTGAGCAGTCCCAGTCTGCCTTCTCGTGGGAGGCACCCCAAGTACCCAGAGGAAATCGGCATGCGCCTCCATCTCCACCTACTCGACCCTCCAGTTCCTCCTCGCGGCTGCAAGAGGGTATAGCCATAGCAGACCCCTTGATCGGTCGCCCATCCATGGAACGTAGCAAATTGTCTACTGAAATGTCAGCCGACGGGGAGCCATCACTAGAAGCCAGTCGGCCATCGACTCGAGATGGCAAGCCATCTGTAGATATCCCCAGAGGGAGGCCTTTAACCTCAGTCACCCATGATCAAGCTCAAGAGAGAGCCCGAACGCCCATGTCCGTCTCAACTAGTGACTCCGCCAGTACCATCAAGCCTGCCAGATCCCAGCATTCCTCAGCCCCTACTGCAGCCGAGATAAGCCCTGAGGAACATCTAGCTAAGGGAATTAAGTGCCACGAAGAAGGGTCCGTGAAGGAGTCAACGTACCACCTGCGACTCGCTGCGCTTGGTGGTGACCCTACCGGGATGCTACTATATGCTTTAGCATGTCGGCATGGTTGGGGCATGCGACCAAATCAAAAAGAGGGAGTTCAATGGCTCCGAAAAGCCGCTGACATCGTGAGTGCAGAAATAGCAGACGATGAGAACCAAGCCAAAGAGGGTAAAACGGTGGATTTCTTGGATAATAAAACTCGAAAAGCTCAGTTTGCGTTGAGTATCTACGAATTGGGCGTCAGCCACATGAATGGCTGGGGCATTGAACAGGACAAGGGGCTTGCACTGCGATGCTTCGAGATTTCAGGAAGTGAGTTGCTTGGAAAACATGACAAAGTAGGAGGATATAAGCTAATGATATTGGCAGGTTGGGGCGATGTCGACGCTCTTGCAGAGGCGGGTTTCTGTTATGCCCAGGGCATTGGCTGCAAAAAGGACCTCAAGAAGAGCGCTAGATTCTACCGCATGGCGGAGGCGAAGGGAATGAGCATGCCGGGAAACAGCTGGTAAGGCTTCTTTTAACTCGAGTGCATCTACTTGAGCGCGGGAGACAATACTAATTGATTTTAGGATACACAAATCCAAGTATAGCGACGATGCAAGCAGCACAAAGTCGTTGAAAGAAAGGAACAAGTCGAAAAGCAGAGGGATCTTCGGCAAAAAATCGAAGGAGACTACAAGTTAAAGTTTCCTCTAGGACATTAGGCGATTTTAAATTATATGGCGTTTAGGGACGTTGGGGGGTAGTTCGATAAAAGCATTGTTGTACCGTGGTTGATTTACTATATCGACCTTTACAAAACCCCGCGGACATCACTCTACCATCCAGATCAACCACTCGACTAATGAGCAAGTCACCCAGCCCACAAGGCAATGACGTCAGTACTAGCTGTTGAGTAGGAGACACAAGAGACGCTAGGGAGTCTTCCACGAGGCGCTGGGGTCTGGCTTTGTGTACATGAAAAATTGAAGACAGAAGGGAGATATGGTGCCTCCGTTTCTATGTCTCATAAGCGGCATAAGCAGGAAAGACGATCCAGGACCCCAAAGGGCATCGTTGGTATCGGATAAGACGTCAGTGAAGATAGGATAGCTAGCTGTCAGCGAGGCACCCAGTTTCTACAGAACCCGCATGGTCCAACAGTTATTAACCGACAGGTGCTTTTAGCCAGCTCCGGATGCAGGTTCGAAAGCGCGGAACTTCGAGCAAACTCAAAAAATTCAGATTCGAATCATGTGTTCGGACATATTCAAGATACCATATACCCCCCGCATCATATTGTTTCTAGTGATAGTATTGCCCTATTCACTTAACTACTTGATTCTAACAGAGTTATATATACGAGCTACATGCGATCTATGTATAGGCCTATATTGAAGGTGTCTATGAAGAATGTATTTTGTACGCTCTTCACGTGTACTAAACACAACTTGGCGTGCGGCATGTGAATGTGTACCTTGTCACACTCGTTCGAGAATTCGCTCGACATCACTGCCCATAAGGCCCGGATCCTTGGCCATTTTTATCAGCTTGGACCCCCGCCGCCTTCTCCTGGGCGACTTTCTGGAAAACATCTGCTAATCTCTCCAGTCCTTCCTCTCCGATTTGATAATGTGTTATGACTGCAACTGTAGTTAGCGATAGATAGCTCTGGGAAAGGGAAAACAGACACCCCCCTCCCCCTTTTTTTTTTTTTGGGTTGGGGGGGGGAGGGCAAATACTTACGGCGATTGCCCATGAGCTTTATCCCCGTTTCTCGACCGAGCTGTTCGAACCTAGCCGGACTACATTTCATGGATGCAAGGTCTAACCAGCACATGTTGGTTTCGACGGGGTGCTGCATGCGGCCGCCGAGACCTGTCCACATCTTCTCTACACGTCGCGCCGTGTCATGCGTAGCTTTCAAGAGTCCATCACGACCATTCGAATCCTTGCCAAACGTGACATCGACGGCCACGCGAGCGGCAGTGGTGACAACGCCCGACTGCCGCAGACCGCCGCCGATGGACTTGCGCACCCATCGCCCATGCTTAATCACGCGCTTAGGGCCGACGACTATGCTACCGATGGGGGCGCCTAAACCTTTAGAGAAGCATAAGCTGACGGTGTCGAAGCAGGCACTAAACTCAGCCAGGGAGCCCGCGCCAGCAGCCACCACCTCCCACAGACGCGCGCCATCGCAGTGCATCAGGATGCCGTGCTCTCGCGCGAAGGCCGAGATGTGCCGGACCTCGTCGAGTGGCATGATCATGCCGTCGAGCGAGTTCTCGAGGCTGATCACGCGCGTCGGACACCCGTGGACGTCGTCGCTCAGGACGACGTTTTCGCGCACGTCCTCGAGCGTAAGGTAGCGCCCGTTGCGTGGCTTGACGGGCGTGAGCTGGGCTCCGCAGAGAGACGCAACGCTGGCGAAAGCAAAGCAGTTAGGTTAGTTAAATTAGTAATGAGCAGCGCGTTTGTATACTACTGGGTAAACGGCAAAAAAGAGGGGGTAAATGGGGAAATCGTGTAAGTTACGTACCCGCCAGCTTCATATTTGACAATATGAGAGTTCTTGTCACACAAGACACCGTGAGGCGGCTGCGTGAGGAGCGAGCGCAAAGCGACTTGGTTCCCCATAGTACCGGAGAGGACGAATAGGCCGGCCTCTTTGCCTGCCAGCGCAGCCACGTGGGCCTCGAGGCCAATTGTCGTCGGGTCCTCTTCAAACACGTCGTCCAGTAAGGTGGTGGTCTGGATTGCGCTGAGCATGGCCATAGTCGGCGTGGTCATTGTATCACCTATGAGGAGTTAGAATCAGTCCAATTTGGAACAGCATAATGATATAACAAGACGATGCCGTCCGAGAAGTTAAAAACACCACTCCCTAACAGCGCTATTAGTATGCAGGAACACATTGAAGATACTTACTCCGAAAGTCGAAAGCGGCAGCGCCCTGGTGGCCAACCCAGCTGCTGGCTAGGGCATGTTCAGATGATGCGCCGTTCGCCGTACCGTTACCCATCTTCATGAAGCTATTGCTGCTGCTTCGCCGGGGCGCAGGACTAGTGTGGAATAAGTGTGGTGATGACATACGGAGAGGGAGCGATAGTGACAGTAGCGAGGTGTAATTCCCGAGAGACGACAAGTCATCACGTTGTGCCTGTAATAGTCTGGGCCGAGCCGCCGGACCTCTCGGCCAACGGTTGCCGTTACAACTACCACTACTACTGATCGAGGTTAAGCTACGGGGCCATGGCGGGACCGGAAGCCGCGACTTAGTTGCTATGACTTGAGTCTTAAGGCATGATAGGCTCTTCTCGCCTTGGCTACCAGAAGAGGTGAATTGCCTCCGCAAGAAGATAGCCATGTCTCTATCTCAGTGGAACAATTTGGGTGAGGAATTGAAAAGGATCATAAAATCTTAATCCTCCAAGTGCTATCAGCTAATGCATACCATGGCCCGAGATTTACAAAAACAAGATGTATTAGGAGTAGTAGCAATTAGTACAATTGTTGTTGACCGTCTAGCCGTGGGATGGATAAACTGGGTTAAGGGACCTCTATCTAGGTAGTCCGTGCACTGTATAATAGACTCCTCAATACGGTGCGTCCCGGGCCCTTCCTTACATATGCATGTACATATGTAGTCGAAAACTGCATGGCAATATTGAAGAACTTTTAAGCTTCGTCGTTTATTAAGCTTAAAATTTAGGTAGCCGAACATATGTTGGTCTAGGTTATGAGTAACTCGACAGGCAACTAAATCCTAAGGGAGGTCCTCGATCAGTAGTACTAATAGTGTAATACATACTTTCTAGTGCCCTTCACACGTAGAATTAATCTAGTGCGTAGGTCAGCCCTTGAAGCCTCAAGTGTTCCTGATTGGGCACCCAAGCTAGCGGGAGGTGGCTGGTGCTTACCCGACGGACGGAGCGCCGCGTGGTGGTTCCTTGTGTCTGGATGAGAATGAGACCCACTACGTAAGACTTGCTTGGGCCATTCCGCCTCCCCCTGAACAACGTTAATGTCTTTATGCCAAGTCCGGATTCCATCATTTTTCTTGCTTGCGCTCCTGAATTGGATAGTTGATTTCAAGCGCCAAAAACTGTATCTAAGCCCTTCGCTTCACCTTTAGACTCCGATCGATGTTCGTGCACAGAGGCGGACATGGCACATATCATGCGCCTTGATAGGCGGAGATGCACTCGCTTGACCTTTGTTTTCGTCCTGGTCCTGCTGTTGCTACTGTGGCTGAACCCAAATTGGACTGATACCTCAGTCCACCATGTCTACCGCTTTGATGCCAGCGATGCCAACCTGGAAAACCCTGCTGTGGCTCAGAGTATTTGCCGTCAACATGGCTGGAAGCCCTTTAAGAATCCTGCTGAGAGGAAGGTCTACGATCTCATCATGGTCAATACCGAGTTAGACTGGCTTGAGATCCGCCTGAATGGTAGCTACAACTATGTCGATTATTTCGTTATTGTTGAGTCGCCCAAGACTTTCACAAACCTGGATAAACCATTGTTCATCCACGACAATATGGACCGCTTTGCCGCTTACCGCGACAAGATCATTTACCACAGACTCGAGATCCCAGAGGGCTTTCACTCTGACCGCGCTAACCCCGCCTGGGCTTGGGAGGATCTTCAGAGGAATGCAATGTATGACCAAGTATTTCCGCGCTTGACCGGCCCTCAAGCTCCCGTCAATGGCGATGTCATCATCGTCGCTGACGTTGACGAGTTGGTACGGCCCGAGACCCTGGTTGTTCTCAAAGCATGTTCCTTCCCGCGCCGGCTCACCCTGAGGAGCCACTTCTATTACTACAGCTTTCAGTTCCTTCACAAGGGCTCACAGTGGGCTCACCCACAAGCAACCTACTACCAGGGCTGGAGGACAATCTTGCCAACCAATCTGCGCAACTCGGATGGCGGTTTGCAGCCCCTCATCCAACTTGAAAAGGGCAACTTGTGGAGTGCGGGCTGGCACTGCTCCTCCTGTTTCTCTACTATAGACGAGCTATTGACGAAGATGGCGTCCTTCTCCCACACTTGGATGAACCATGAAGCGTATCGCGACCGTGATCGCATGGCCGACCGAGTACGGAACGGCAAAGATCTATGGGATCGTGAGGGGCAGCACTACGAGAGGGTAGAAGACAACAAGGACATTCCGGAGCTCTTGCTGAGAGAACCGGACCGGTTTCAGTACATGATTAACCGCGATGGCCCAACTGCCGGTTTTAAGGACTATAATGGTTCGTAAGCTAAGCTGGCGAGCGCTGAGCAGCCTCAAAAATAAGGCACTTTATCGACGTCAAGGGGCTTAAGAGGCTTTACCCATAACGCTTTCCCCCTTTTACCTCCTAAGCCAGTCTTCTTTATTGTATTCTTAGTCTCTGTATGACTGTCTCCTCAACCATGTTGGGGATTCACAGTATGATCACACGCATGCACATATGATGCCTCATGATAGCTGTTACAAACACTAACGTTTAGCATGCAATGTGGGATCAATGGATTCATGTTTCCGGCGTGCTTCAAGGATGAAGCTGCATTCAGAAGGATACCCTTAGACGCATACAATAATCTGAAGCCCTCTCGGCCTCGTGTATTATAGAATTTTTATCCTGTATAAGTTAGAACGTCATAGAGTCCAGAGATTCAATCCAAATCCTACACTCAACCTGCCACACTGCGACTACTCGCATCCCTTATTTGCCTTGGTAAGAAGATGACACCCTATTTTTGTCGAAGAACTGTCGGTAGCCAGCTTAATGACTTGGGTCTTAAATCACGATCAAGTTCTATAGCCTTCTGCATGGCGTTCCCGGGAGGTATGAATAGCGTAAGGTGACCCAATACCTTATCATAGTCACGGCGCAGAACTCTCAAATTGTGATATCATCTCAGAGCAACGACACCCCAATATTTCGATGATCGTCCTAGCATACATATATCTACCTAGGTTGGTAGATACCTACAAGATATCCAGAAATAAAAAGTCATATCGTGTCTTGTCAATGAAATCACAGGCAGGAGATAGAAAGTTATAAGCAGAGAGAAGGGCGTACCTACTTTCATGTTAGAGTAGAGCGCTTTGTTGAAGGGGATTATGTATGAAACAGTGTGTTTTGACGACAGTTTCAGTAGTTGATTTGCTACTTCTGCTAGATACCCCCGCTCGAGTCACCTCACGACATTGCTAGTTAAAGTGGCATGATAGACTTGTGAATACGCTCCAAAGCCCCTATGACTAAGCCGTTCCTGCCTCGTAGGTGTGATCAAACTCACTCACATCCACTTCTCCAGAAGGTACGGCAAAGTTAGCCAGGTCAAAGGGTAGCGTGCCTGCCCAAATATCCAATTCTGCCATGTCTCTTGATCCACCTATTTGGGAGGCTTACGTCACAGTCATATGTTTTTGGCATGGACGACTTGCTTCTAGAGTTCTTTCCTACGGTTTGCTTGATATACACTACCACCTGTGACATTTCAGATCTTGACCTACCCCTCCTCAGGTTCGGTACTTCGCGCAAACTCGGCCTCTCTTGTTTGCAGCTTCGAGTCCTAAGTCAAAGTCTCCTCTCAAGTTCAATTACGAGCAGGTATCTCATGTATCCGATCCTTCTGCACTACTTGCTATTGATCTTCGTGTCCTTGAAGAATCAACGATTATAAGAACTCTTGACGCCATACAAAATCCTACAACACTCCGGGAATCAGCCAACGTTTTACATTTGGTTACGTTTCCAACTTGCTTTTCAAAAATGAGTTCCTTGCTCAGATTAATGAGATCATTCATTTCCGCTGTGCTCGCTGCGCTCGCCGTTGGTTCTTGCGCCTATGCCCAGGATTTCATCACCAACTGCACATGGCAAACGGCTATGCTAATCGACACATACCTGGGTGCATACTGCAACAACAACAACTGGGTGATATACAGTTACGACTGGGCATGGTAAGACCGTAGTATTCCTATCCTTTGCAATTGATATCTTCTATGCTTCAATACTCAAGTACCAAGCTTACGCTGCTGCCTCCTCTACCCAGGTTCGACCTTTCTAACTGCCTCGCGAATAGCGGCGGCCAGCTAGCTGCGTACGAAAGGTTCGTTTGCAGCCGAACTTGAACTGGCCTTCCTGTGGAAGTTAATGACAATGTCCCGCAGCGGATACTACGGACGCACCTGCGGGGGGTGCAGCATCCATCCTAGCCCCGTCGATTTCATCCTTACTTGCACCTGTTTATACTCTGGTTCTTATCTTGCCACCTCTTCAATCGACCTCAGTAAGCAATCATGCCCAATAGAATGGAGCAAGTTGGGATTCCTCAACACTTAACTAACTTTCACGTCACTAGACAAGATCATTTGGAATCACGATGGCTATCTGGGATGCTTTGAGCACTTCGGTACAAGGGTCGAGAGAGGTCCGTTCTAGCCTTGGTAGTCCAGACATGGCCTCCTATGTACAGGGAGGAATAGTTTTGTAGTTCTTTTCATATACTCTCACGTTGTGACATCTGACTACACGGACACCTGCATAAGGTCTTGCAAGGTTCTGTTAATGTACCACAAGGACTATAGGGCTTCAGCTTGCTACAAACGAATCTCCTCCTCTCTCTACGCAGAGAGAATTGATGTTCAAGACCAATACAAACCGCTTGCTCCCTTCCTTTCCCAACTTAGAACTAAACAGGAGCAAAAGTGTGTTGTCAATTCAGACTACTTGTTTGTAAATTGTGTCATTTGATACTGACGCCTTAACTAAACATCTAACCTCTTGCGTATGTTTACAGGTCACGGCAGTTAGATACGCATAGCTTTGTTGGAGTACCTAGTTACACTACCGAGTGAAGGACAGCCAGCCCACCTATGAATGCGTGGTGGTCTGGTTGCCGCGGCGGGTGCAGCTAACGCTGCTTAGAGTTGTTATATTTCTACTTGAACACGAAGCCAGCCCGCAGAAAGGTAAAAACTAAAAACTGATAGTATTTAGGACGGCTCCAAGATCTCTCGACCTCTTCCACAAGGCCTGATATCTCCCCAAGTGCCCCAAAGTACAAAGGGATAATGAACGACGGTGTGGTAACCGTCATGCCGTGCCCGATCCTCCGTAATCCAAGAGTACCTCAAGATAGCAACCCCTCGTGAATAACAAGTCATGTGCTATTTAAAGGTGATTTTTCATTCCCAGCCACAATTTCACATTGTTAACATAGTTGGGTGTAGTAGCACATCTTGAGTTTCTTGAAACTGTCCAAAATTGATATGAATATGAAAATATGTCCCTGTTGGGTAGTTGACTGTTGAGTGTCTTTGGTGATATCGTGCTTGCTTTACCTAGATGCAGGTTGGAGGGATCTACCTCTCTTATAATCAAACTGATAGGGCTCCGATCCTTTAGGAGGTTATGATAATATACCTTGTTGTGCTGAACATAGCTGTTCATGAGACCCGTGAAGTGATAGCACTTGACCTGGAGACGTGATATTCGGTCAATGAAGGACATCGAGAACACCTTGCAGTTCTTGTGACGCCCGAAATGTAAAATGGCCGATGAAGTGGTCAACTAGGAGAACCAACAGGATATGTAGCATGCTTAGTCCACAATGTACTTCGGTACTCACTTAGTATCTGCTGACAATGATATTACAAAAGTTGCTTCAATGCCTCTATAGAGTTAACTTACGGGCAAATAACCATGCCCCAAGATCTTCGAGATAGCAATATTAGTACATACCCCTGAGAGAAAACCAAGATCACAGATACTCGAGTTCGCCAAAACAAACATTACAAATTACACATCCTCAGCCGATAGGTGTCAATACCAAAGTCTGCTATCATAGATTCTTACCGGGCTGGGAACCGTCTCAACAAGTGGAATAACCTAGAGCCTTTAGCTTCTTGAAAAACATACTACTGTAAACAGCCCATTTACGTGTCTGTCTGTCTACCCAGCGGCCTGAGCCAAGTGTGCCTAATGTTGGCTGGAAACTTTCACAAATATCTCATGGTGGCTTAGATTGGTCATAATGACCGTGTGATGGGAGACAAGCTTATGGTATAATAGTGGTCTATATGTGATAATACGCGTGGGTCGTCCAAGCAATCCTTTATAACCGCTGTTTCTACGAAGGCATATGGAGTTATTAGGGAGGCAGAGTCAGCACTAACTAGGTAGATATCCTTGCTTCCGGACAGCGAGGTCTACGAGTGCGGCCCTGACCACAAAACAGACCTGGTGGCCCAGGAGGCGGCCCGGAGGTCACTAAAGTCTATTCAACCTAATTGAGCTGCCCTCCATAAGCATTTACTATGCTAAGCATGTATTGTTTTATTCCGTTACTCACAACACGACTGCGTGAATCTCTTCTCCTTCATATCCTGAAGTCAGCCGTGGTAGGACGCGGTTGAACGATGACAGTTTTGGGCCAGGATAAGTAATCCACGGGTTGAGTACCTCCCATTGGCCCATAAGTCTCTCTATGGGTCTTCGATCAATCCAGGAGGCGGTTGGAGCTAGAACTTACTGCGCCTTGCTTACAAGGTACGGCCAACACAGAGATCACATTGTTGGTCTTAAGGCAGTACTTGGCAAGGTAGACATTGGCTGGATGCGGGAAGTTCGTTGTCGCAACACACTTGTTTAGGCAAACGCCTTAACTCATTTCAGTAGTCGGTACTCAACTAACAATCTGTGCGACTCACAGCTCATGGTTTTTAGCTGAGGACAAGGTTCTTGCTCTCCAGTGAACTGCCCGATAATTAGGCACTCCCCACCTATCTACGCCATTGTCGTTGGTTGCTGCCTTGGGTGTTGTTACCTCGAAGAATGCCGGCGCCCCTCTCCGTAACTGCTTGAGCCTTGAAAAGCTCATTTTTGCCTGTGCTCTCGTTCATATAAGCTATAATTGCTTCATCTAGCCCTGTCTCCATCTTCTGAAGTCGTGATATAGAGCTTGTCTCGCAGTAACGTACTATAATACACCGGTTTCACGTCCCTGGTCATATCGTATCGGGAAATCCATCACCCTCGCGGTAGTCTTTGCTTACTTATTTATAAAAGTCGCTCTTTGTGCTAGAGTTTCAGTTGCGATGGAAAGACCAAGCAATCACGATCACTGGCAGGGACTCGCCAATCTGGAGCCCGATTCGGAAAAGTATAAGCGCATTCATCGTTTGCTCTCGTTTGCAAATTTTGGATTCTTGAAAACGCGCGCGATAGAGTCTCGGAGGAAATATGAACCGGGCCTGTCCCATGATGTTGAGTGTAGCTTCAATCAGACGCAATTCTCATCTGGTTTCAACAATGTGGTCCTTGAAGTTGCATTCTCAGATAACGTGTACTGGGTTGCTCGAGTCACACCAGGAGCTCCATGAGGAAGATAGGACTTCGATGCTCAGCAAAATCGCTACGATGAAGATAGTCCACAAGCACACGAGTAATATACCGCTTCCTCGGATTTTCGACTTTGAAATATCCACTGACCAGGCGTTTGGCTACCCATACGTCTTCATGGAGTACCTGGGCGGCCGCACCATTGCGGACACGCTGGCGATCGCTATACCCAATGAACACCATCCTAAAGTTGCCAAGCAGGTTGCAAACGTCTTTGCAAAACTGTAACGTCTGACGTTCAGCCGCATTGGGCGCCTCGGGTGCGGGGAGAACGCCGAGCAGCCTGTCGAGATAATTCCCATGGCATGGCACGCTTCTCCTGGGCCTTTGGACACCTCTTTCTAGTACTATTACAACCAGAGGCAAAGTGACAACCGGGAGATAATGGCCCAGCATCCGGATGACCCGGACTGGTTGACAGCATGCCGGGTGCTGAAAACAGCTCTGACGCATGCTATCATCGAAGATAGGACCCGAGGCCCGTTCCCTTTGTGCCATCTAGATTTTCATTATGGCAATATGCCCTTTGACAACGAGTATAATCTGACGGGAATCATAGACCGGAGTGCGGCCCAAGCTGCCCCTCTCGAGCAGCTGTCAGTCTGTCTTGATTTTGCTATTTTTCCATTATTGTTGGACGAGGAAAACAGACCTATGGTCCAGTTTAAGAATCTCGTCATCGATGCTCTGAAGGAAATAGAGAGGGAGCATGCAAAGACACCGACCTTGCATGACATGGAAGTAGGTACTATACCGAACCCAAGCCTTACGCCCCTTTCAATCTACTTAGCCTCTAAGGGTGCGGAACTCGTCTATCGTGAGTACATAACTACCCCGAGACAAGCATTTTGGGCTAGTAAAACGGTTGCAAAGGTTACCTACGGGGAGAGTGTCACCTGGGAACAGCTAAGGGAGGTATACGGCAACATGCCGCTTTTCTAGACCCATTTGGATATCTGTGAATGCATTTGACTATGTTGGACCCTAACATCGACGTCTTTACTTGCCACATAAGAGAGTTGTGCCGTTACCTTAATACTGTAAAAATGCATTGACCACTTGAGTTCGCATAAAACTAGGCCCGCCTGAGATAGGCCTGGGTTCGGTAAACTCTAGTGGCATTCCCGACGATCTCACCGCCGGCTGAACCTTTGTTGGTGATTTCCCGTCAGCCTGGATATTCTCGTTTCCAACGATGAGGGTCTATATGAGGTTCCGTATCCACGGCCCGCCCCGGGCCCCGTCACAAGGCATGTTTTATCCCTTATTAGTATTAATTAGGAAGGCAAAACATAACGAGTCGTTCTTTGCCTACTTACCTTAGTTGCCCTTTCGACATGTTTGTCTGTGGCCCTTACTTACCTGCTCGTCAATAGTCTGTAGGTTAGGTATCTACAGGCATGACATGCTGGTGTCGACTAGAAATTGTTGTTTTCACTCTATTTATTTTTCGGTACGGACGTGCGTTGCATAGTACTACTCAAGGTGCGGAAAATACGTGCCAACTCGGTGCTAATACTACATAGGTAGCACCTGCCTTAAGTACCTGTCATGGTAAATACAGCATACCACATGCATGTAGCGTTGGTGGGGCTTCAAGTGGAGCTGCGACTTAGTCCCTAGAGGTCGGTCGGAGTAGGTAGGTACCTTTTCAACGACACAGCCACTAGGCACCAACTCACAGCGAACCTATCTGCTCTTAGTAACTCCTTTGTATCAATGGTGACAATGCTCGCGATATCTAGCGTCCGCGATGTCACTTCTACGATTACCTCCTGAGACTCTGGTACACATTTTCAATGAAGTCGGCTCACCGTTTTTCTCCTAGGATTTAGGCAGGCTCACAGTTTGCAAACGGTGGTTCGAATATGCTCTGCCTACGCTCTTCAAGTCCATCCTACTTCATGAACAGAAACTGCGGCGTTTAATCAGAGCTGGAGTCCTGAAGACGCCCTCTCCGCTAGAAAGCAGCTTGCAATCTTTGACTCTTGAGTTGACGGGGAACCCTGGCTCTGGCCCCACCCTGAATCGTCGGGGGCGTCAACAGGACATCGAGAGATTGAACTTTTTAGAGGCGTCGAGTTCGGGTTATCGTGAATGGAGAGAGACCCTGAATAACGGCCTCCCTCAACTTGCCACTGTAGTCCAACAGTCTCGCAGGTTGCGTGCTTTGCGCGTGGAAGCACATAGTACATCACTATTTAACAGTGCTAGAGATTATCTGTCGCTGCCTACGCTGCAAAGTTTTCTAACCGTGCGGAATCTGAGCATCCTAGAACTAGATCTCACTGCCCATTTTCTTCGAGATCGAGAAAACCTCCGGACAAGCGAAGTGCATCATATCTGCCCAGCTGGTAAGCGCTCTTCTTCCTACTCTCCAGACGCTTCACATACGCATGCCCAAAATTTGCCCTGATATCCTGAGACTCCAAGGGCCCGATGATGAACTATGGTTGAGCGAAGTAATCATCAACCTTAGTTTAAAGATAGGCCTGCCTTGGAGAACGGCCCAGTCTCATTCAGCACGATGCAATCACGTGCCCGGGGGGATTCTTCAATTGAAAGATGACATACGAAAGGAGGCAGAAGCATTCGCGGCGCGGATGCATTCTCCAAAATGCCTGAGGATCCTGACTCATAAGGTCCCGCATTTTGAAACACAATCCTTGGACATCTTGACTGGCAAGACTAGGATTTCAAAGGACGATGAGGATAGATTGTGGACCGAAGATGATGTGGGTGCTGTTATAGAGCACTCTAAAGAAGAGGATGAGGCAGAAGAATCTGAGATCTCAAGCCTTTCTTCTTTTTCAGATGATTAATCCTACCCTAAACACTGTATATAGTTATGTAGCTCTATTCTAGAGAGATGGCTAGTATTACCTAGCTCAATAGCAGGGGTTTAGCTTCGAGAGCAGATATAAACTCTAGTATACCTAACCGTGCTTTGCCCCCCTGTTTAGGATTCGCTTGAGCTCACCATCTAAAGGTGGTGCTTACCTGTGGGTCTACGTTTCAAAGTCAACCTATGTACTATGCCCTCAATTTAACGTTCCACGTATCCGCAGATTGCGTATTGAGCCCATGGATGGCGACGGTGTCAGTGTCGGTGTCAGTGTCGGTGTCGGTTTCGTTATTGTCAGGATTGAGTTGCTTGAGGCGGACGTTTGGGTGCGCTGGTGGGGTTCGCCTGGGGTATATCGACGAGCAGAAGAAGAGATAAGGCATTTATAAATCCGACTGGAAGCACAATAGTCACCAATCCGGAGAAAATAGCACATAATGGACGTTGGGACAGTATTGTAGTTTAGTTTGGAAGCCTTAAGCAGTCGCTGAGAGTCGCAATGGTGCGATAGATGACGGTGGGATATGTAAAAGGGCAATTGAAGATGTTTGAACCCATTCCAGACACGCCCCCCAATGTACGGCCTAACCTAGTCTACCAATGCTGGAAGAGGTTATCACTAATTAAGAATGCCAACGCCGTCTCGTCTATCACCCCCACCCTCCCCCCGGCATCTTCTCCTCACCAGCAGGGCGTGCTCCATGGGTCCGAGAACACATTTGCATTTATCACCCTTATTATACAGTCTCATTTCCAGGATTGAGAGGTTGTGGAAGGATAGAGTACAGCGAATCAGGCCGAAGCATGTGATTATAATAAACGTCACGTCTTGCTCCCCCTCATATAAGTATCCTAAATAGTCGTGCCAAGATCTCACTACGTTCCCTACTTCGAAAAAGAGCTAACCTAGGTATCCGCTTCAGCAGACTAAATCAATTCTCCGAATGGCTGGGGGTTGCGGTACGGTTGTGAAATCATGTCGCTAAACACCGCCCACGACGTAGTCAAAAAGGCCTTCAGGCGGGCATCCTTTCATGTACATCTAGACAAAAGGTCACCTAAAAGCTACTTTCCAAACTATTTCGAAGTATAAGAAACATTTAAATTTCTCAGGGGCACCTACAACCACTAATAGAACATATGAACAGGGGTTAAACGGAACAGGAATTAACTTAGGAGCATCTTTTCTTTCTTGAATTCGATTATGGTGATAACCGAGTCTTCTAAGCAAGCAGGCATTCGAGTTCGGCCGAACCGTATTCTAGATTCTGTTTCTGACTTTTAGGCAGTCTCTGCCGGCTCTCTTTCGCTCATCTCACACTTCGCTATACTCACGAGCCAGCTCAGGCCGCTCCGAGCGGCGGCGGTGATCTGATAGCGCACTGGCCTGCCACTCACATTTGTCTATCTTTTCTATTGTTTGTTGACTTTTTGTTTCATATGCTGTATTCTATTATACCAACTATTTGCACCCACGTCTATACTGCCGTATCTTACCAAATCGTGTAAATTTACGATGTATTGTACCGTGCCTACTGACATGATCATGCCCAACCGAGAGCATCGCTCCCCTGATTGGATATTTCGTAGGGCAGTGAAGCAGCAGAGGCGGGGTCTAGCCCAACTCCAACATCAGCCACAGTAAGCTGGCGGGCAAGGCCGTTCAGTCTTTTCTCCTCTTTCCTAGTGAATACTACCTCTTGAACAGAATTTAGGTTTAGAAACTGCGCAGCGAATCGTTATGTTTTGACCCCTCTCGATGTTTTCGTCGAAAAAACTGTTCAAGCGGCTAGGTCGCGATAGATCTGCAACACCTATTCAGCAACCCCAAGCCCACACGGGTCCTGTGGCTAGCCTTGACACACCGTCTATTGAGCATCCCCAAGGACTAGAGATAGTCCACGACGACCCTGAGGCTAGCCTTGAGTATGTAATGTCTGCATTGCTACCCACGCGTACCTGTCTAAACTGCGCAGCATTGTTGCCGTACACGGACTCAATGGACACCGAGAAAAGACATGGACCGCGGCTAATGGTGTCCACTGGTTGCGTGACCTTCTCCCAGATGTCCTTCCTGGCGTTCGAGTTCTAACCTGGGGCTACGATGCCAATACACACTCCTCAGATCGCGTGAGCTGCCAATATCTTTACGACCATGCGCTAGAGCTCGTGTCCGATTTAACCCGCAAACGCAATTTGACACAAGTGAGTTCCTCTGCCCGTACGTTTGTACTGTAATCCTAAGCTAAAAGAACTCAGTCTGTTGACCGGCCGATTATCTTCGTAGCACATGGCCTTGGCGGCCTTGTCGTGAAGAGTGTAAGTGGGGTTAATCATCTATGTTATATGTCATGTGATACTATAATTAGTCCCTAACTCTTTAGTATAGGCTTTGATTCATTCGGACCTTGCACGTCATGGCGCGCTAAATGAACATCGATCAGTGAAGACCTCGACGTATGGTATTATCTATATGGGCACTCCTCATCAAGGCGGAAGTGGTGTAGGGATGGGGCGTATACTCGTGAACATTGCCTCTATTTTCAAAGCAGCCGACGACCGCATCCTCAAACACCTAGAAAGAGACTCTGAGTGGCTGCAGCAACAGCTTAGCCAGTATAACCCTATTAGCAACCAGTTTGTTACTAAGTTTGCGTACGAGACATACGAGACTCCAACGTTACTGGGCCATAAAATACTAGTCAGTGTTTTCAACTCTCTTCTTCTTCTTCTTCTTCTTCTTCTTCTTCTTCTTCTTCTTCTTCTTCTTCTTCTTCTTCTTCTTCTTCTTCTTCTTCTTCTTCTTCTTCTTCTTCTTTCCTTTCTTTCTTTCTTTCAGTCTTTCTTTCTGTCTTTAAAGTTGCTAAAAAATGTAGGTCGTCCCAAAAGCATCGGCCGTTGTCCCTGGCCATGCCAACGCCGAACCGATCGCCATCAATTCAGATCATATCAACATGGTCAAGTTCTCCGGAAACAAGGAAAGAGGCTATATTAAAGTTTCTGAAACCCTCCAGGTCATGGCCAAGGATGCGCGGCAGGTGACTCAGTCGTGTTCGGAAACAGAGGCTCCGGTGAACGAAGGTAGGCAACGATAATGCCCTCCTGTGTAGGATCGATACCTTACTAGCCGGTTTATCAAATACAGCAGGGCGACAATTTCAAACCACACTTTCTTTCGATGTATCGCGGGCTAGCCAACGTAATTTCTATCTCCCTTTTAAAAAAAATAAACGCTTTACCGGACGAGATGTCATCCTTGACACGCTCAAAGAGAGGCTGTTCGCTCAGGAAAATTCCCGGAAACTCGCTGTCGTCGGCCTAGGTGGCGTGGGTAAGACCCAAATCGCTCTGCAGCTCGCGCACTGGGTCCAGAGCAACCAGCCCGACTATTCCGTATTCTGGGTGCCGGCGCTAAGCGACGGCAGCTTCGAGCAGGCCTACACCGAGATGGCGAAATTGCTCAGCATAAGTATCGAAGACGACGAGGACCTAAATGAGTGCGTACGGCGCCACCTCGAGTCCGAAAGAGCCGGGAAATGGCTCTTGATCATAGATAATGTCGATGATATAGAGATGGTATTCGGGTCACCCGGTAACCCCGGCGGCATAGATGAATACCTGCCCGAAAGCGATAACGGCCTAACGGTCTTTACTACACGGTCGCGAGAAGTTGCAGTAGCAGTGGCAGGAAGCGACATAGTTGACGTGCATGAGATGGATGCAAAAGAGGCAACCGAATTCCTAGAGAAGTCTTTGATCAATAAACGGCTGCTTCAGGATAAAGCAACAATAGAGAAGCTATTTCAAGAACTTACATACCTTCCATTAGCTATCGCACAAGCTGCCGCCTACCTTAATCAGAATCAGATATCGATACAAAAATACCTGGCGCTTTTACAGAAAACGGAACAAGACCTAGTCAGTCTAATGAGCCGAGAATTCCACGACAAGACGCGGTACCGAGGGTCGCAGAATGCAGTAGCGACAACATGGCTGGTATCATTTGATCAGATCCGCCGGTCCGATAGCAACGCAGCGGAGCTGCTCTCGTTTCTGTCTTGTATTGAGCCAAAAGCGATACCCCAATCGATCTTGCCTAGGCTGCTAGTAGAAGAAGAAGTGGAGTATGCTATTGGCATGCTCTGCGGGTACGCATTCCTAGTCCGACGGGAAGAAGACGAGGATATATTCGATATGCATCGCCTGGTACACATAGCTGCACGAGTGTGGGTACGGAAGGAAAATCTTACAAAAGAGACCCAAACTAAGGCTATTAAACACCTTGCATCTACTTTCCCGTTTAGCGACGGAGAAAACCAGCTGCTATGGAGAGAATATCTGCCACACGCGCAGCATGCTCTGCAGGTCAGCCAGGATTACCAGGACGAAGAACGGTTCCAGCTATTATACCGTGTAGGATGTTGTTTGTATGAAGATCGACGGTATAAAGAAGCCGTCGTAGCCCTGGAAAAGACATATCAGTGGAGGAAACAGTATTTTGCCGAAGAGCACGATTCCCGACTGTTGTCTGAGCACTGGCTTGCAGGGGCCTACCTCAAAACCCGGCAGATCAAAGAGGCTATTGAGATCTTGGAGCATGTTGTAGCCGTACAGAAAAAAAGGCTTAACAAAGAGGACCATGACCGACTAAGGTCTGAGAACAATCTTGCAATAGCCTACCTTAAAAACCGGCAGATCAAAAAGGCTATTGAGATCTTGGAGCATGTTGTAGCCGTACAGAAAAAAACGCTTAACGAAGAGGACCATGACCGACTAGGGTCTGAGCACTGGCTTGCAAAGGCTTACTTCGACAACCAGCAGACTAAAGAGGCTATTAAGATCTTCGAGCATGTTGTGGCCGTACGTAGGAAAACGCTTAACAAAGAGGACCATGACCGACTAGGGTCTGAGCACTGGCTTGCAAAGGCCTACTTCAACAACCAGCAGATTAAAGAGGCTATGAAGATCTTCGAGCATGTTGTGGCCGTACGTGAGAAAACGCTTAACGAAGAGGACCAGAACCGACTAGGGTCTGAGCACAATCTTGCAATAGCCTATGTTGAAAGCCAACAGATCAAAGAGGCTATTAAAATCTTTGAGCATGTTGTGGCCCTACGTAAGAAAACGCTTAACGAAGAGGACCAGAACCGACTAGAGTCTGAGCACAATCTTGCAATAGCCTATGTTGAAAGCCAACAGATCAAAGAGGCTATTAAAATCTTTGAGCATGTTGTGGCCCTACGTAAGAAAACGCTTAACGAAGAGGACCAGAACCGACTAAGGTCTGAGCACGAACTTGCAGAGGCCTACTTTAAAAACCAACAGATCAAAGAGGCTATTGAGATCTTTGAGCATGTTGTGGCCGTACAGAAGACAATACTTAACGAAAAGGACGATTTTCGACTGGCGTCTGAGTACAGGCTTGCAAGGGCCTATTTTGAGAACCGGCAGATCAAAGAGGCTATTGATATCCTTGAGCATGTTGTGGGTGTCGAGAAGATGCTAGATATAAGCGACAACGATAGGCGCGTGGCGCAGAAATTGTTAAGCAAAGCGTACAACATGTTGTGATAAGCCGATCTAGGCCCCGTCCTATATATCTAGCATTGTATTCTCAAGTTTGTACTTTGTGCCCGTTATCTTTCCCTGCTATCCCTTGATTTACAGTGTTACCCTGCAGTTGTGCTCTATTATTTCTACTACCTTTGCAAAAGATGGTTGTGGGGTGCTAGCGGTTTTGTATTACAACGTTAGTTGCCTTTGTTTGTAGGCGTTAGGCATGCTGGTTAACAACTTGGTTGTTCAAACTCTCCAGTGGTTATAGAGATGACAAGATTGCGTAATTTTTGAAATTTAAATCTAAGCTTTTTACCTAATCGACTAAGAGAAGCTCTAGTTGACAAGCTTGTCTGCTTGCCCTGGGCTTCTATCGGAGGCCGGTCTCAAGATCATATTTTATTTGGGCGGCTAAGATTAACCTTGGCTTGATGGGCGGCTTGAGCGATGGGTCCTGAAGAGTTAACTCTGTCTCTTTGGGCACGGAGTTGCAGAGTGATTGGGATTGAGAAGTGGCTCGTAATCGGCTTTGGCTGTGGCACCGTCCTTGAAGCCAGCTTAGGTAGCTTTTGTCCTACCATACCGGTGTAGGTACACCTACACGGGGAGCAGAATTTGCGGACACCCGAGGCGGGGCACATGTACACTGAAAACGCTTGCTGAATTGATTTACATAGAGCTTCCCGCAATGCTTTGGACTTGCATCTCGCAAATGTCCGTAATTTCGCAAGTCACCTACCACGACGTGCCATAGTTCCCCCGTTGAATACCTAATCACCAACAGAGAAGCCATTTGTACATAATGGCTTCAGAAGGTGACGGAACAGGTAAAGTTCACATCCACGCATCCACACACAGCTATCGCAAACCCAAGCCCGAGCAATGGATGACGATCCGATGAACTGACCGCAACTGGTTCTGGAACTCCAGTAAACCTCGACACCCTGAGCGCGCAACAGCTCACGCAAGTAAAGAGCCAGCTCGACCAGGAGCTCGAGCACCTGACCTCATCCTTTGCCCAGTTACAGGCTGCCCAGGCCAAGTTCCGCGACTGTCTACGATGCGTACAAGGCGGCAAATCCCCCGCGCTTCAAGGTGTGCAAACCCTGGCGCCCACGTTCGATTTTGTAGTCGCCGCGAATGGAAACGAGAATGTCCTTTGATCTGACATGCGGGAAAAAACACAACAGAGAATAAACCGATCCTCGTACCACTTACAAACTCGCTATATGTCTCCGGAACCTTGTCGAACGCATCGCACGTCCTCGTAGACGTTGGCACGGGATTCTACGTTGAAAAGGTACTTTTTACCAAATAACTACGCCTTTCTGCTATTTATTTCCCCTCAAGGTACATTCTGCTTATACAGACCCCATACAGAGCCTCAAATCGGCTGCCCAGTTCTACGAGAGTAAAGTGACCGAGGTAGGAGGGAACATCAAGGAGTTAGAGGTTATCGTGCAGGGCAAGACAAACAATCTTCGTGTTATCGAACAAGGTAATCTCCCCTATTACGCCAATACTCAGCATGTCATGTATCGGTCGGCTAACTCAACGTCACGGCAATAGTTCTGAGACAGAAAATGATATCCAGTCCCCAGTAGACGACTATCAATGCGGAAACATGCAGTGATAGATGTGCAAACGTGATATCGAACCTATCCATCTTTAGAGCTTCTTCGCAACGACTATAAAAGCAAGAGCTAAAGGCTGAGCCGGACATCCATACTCCCAGCAGTCTCGTTTCATCCTGACCCAGACTGCTGAAGTCGCTCAGTTCTTGAGACGCTGCTCTCCAATACGGCTGGCGTCGTCGAAGAAATCTCGAATGTCGCGCATCGTCCTGACTAGCCCCTGCACCCTGCCGAATGCCGTCTTGGTAGGCTCATCGAGCAAAAGACCTTCCAGGTCGTTGCCCCAGATCTTTCCGACCGTTTCCCCGGCTCGAACCTTGCTGTCCTGGTCCCAGTTTTCGCCGTATATGCTCAACTCGAAGTCCGCGTCCTCTGGGGGAGCCTGAACCATGTCGTACAGGTCTTTCCATCGCCGGTTGATTGTAAGCTGGACCATGTGCCCGGAACCCTTCCAGCTAAATTTGTATTTGCTCTTCATCACTACGGACTTGAGCCTTCCGTGCAGTATAGCGTAACCTTCATTGGTCAGGCCCACTACGGGATATGAACGATAGTCCTCGCGGGTGCCTCTCATCTCACTTATGGCCCCAGCCAGGCCTTCCTGTACCAGCTGGCACTGCCCCGACGTCTTTGACACCTTGTGCCTAGAGACGGCTTCTATCTTCCAATCGAGCTCTCTGCCCAGAGATATCATGTCAGATGAAATACAAGGTACCCATAAATGAACAGCATCGCTTACCTGCCAACTGCCATGCTAGTAATCTCGAATTCCGGGTCTCGCGAAGCTCGTGGAAGTACGTGGGTGGGTAACAGTGTATATCTTGGAAGTCCTTTTTTGTCTTCACCGCCCTTCAATATGGCCTCTAGTCTCGCCTCGTACCGCCAATCATCGTCACAAACCTCGAGGGTGTAAGCTGGGAGGACTTGAGTAGCTGTGGGTGTCTGATTATCCGTAGGACATAAAGCCGTATCCGCCGCTCGGATGAGATTTATCACAGTAGCGATAGTCAATCTCTCCATGGTCTCTACTCCTCCCAGTCTAGACATGATCGTTAGTCTGAAGCTATGATTTAATAATGAGTGGGCTTACCGAGCGTTGAATCGACCTGTGGCTCGTGGGTGCGTCACCATATCCTCTAGCTCCTTCAATGTGTAGCTGCCGGGTTTATAATTCTGAAGACGGTAATTACCCAAGCTTACTCTCAGAATTAGAGAGGAATTAAGCGTGGATGCCTGTCGGAGCGCTTTATGCAGGGCTTCAGCTATGTTTTGAGTATATGGGCTCAAAGCAACCCATGAGTCTGAATCTGTGCCTTTAGACGTGGTCTGAAGCCTGTGGCGTACGCGACCGGTAGTAGCATCGAGACCAACAACAATTTGACTGTCGCTGGCGCAATTCACTGGCGGCTCGACGAAAAGCCTTCTAGGTTCAGCAGAAGCTGGTGAAAGATAGGTATCGGCCAAGTCTCGCGCCGTCTGAATCAGTGTCATAGCACCATCTAGGGTGGGAGCAACAACATTGATGCATGGTACAGTTTCATCAAGCTGAATGTCTGCGTCCTGATTACCATGTTTCAAATCGTCATAAACAGCCTTCACCACGCCCTCAACATCTTCGGGCCGCCCGGGGACAATAAAGGAGACCTTTCATTCGCAACTAGTCAGCTAGTTTCCTGAGGGATCGTAGAGGGGATGGCGTACCCTTGCACTTGTATCCTCAGGTTTGGGCGCCACGGCATCGTCACCCCTGTTTTGCAGTCGAAGGGCATTCTGTCGGATCGCTTCCATGGGAGGCGGGACATAAACCACCGGGGCGGGGCCGTTAAATACCTCGTCCGAATCCATGATGCTCGGTGGGTCCCGAAGACTATTGCTGTCAATTAATAAACTGTCAGAGTCAGAGCTCAGAGCTCAGAGCTTTGTTGTTTGGGGGGTCGAAGGGGAAGGGGTTATTGGATTCAGCCACAACATTGGATCAGGAACTGATGAGGGTGCCATGGCAGATTGAAGGAGGCAACGGGTAGCGTACAACAAAAGTATGTACAAGGTCAACGGTATTACCGACCAGCTATGATGTTGTAGGTAGTAGATACCGTTGCACCTTCTTAGGGAGACGATTCAAAGCAAGTATGGAAGTAGATAGATGGAAAGTTGAAGGGAGACATACCTAACAAGTAACTTGGAGTGTGTGGAAATAAGGTTCGATGAGCTGGCGTTGGCAAGGAGAGTTTCTGGAATAACCAAGTAGTAAGTAAGCAGATAGATGCGTCAGGAAAGCACAGAGCCCCTGCCTGTACAATAATACCTAAGTACCCACCTTACCTGCGTGTGTCTACCTACCAGATAGGTACCTAAAGCGTTCTGTAACATCGACGACACGATCAGTGATCCCCTACACAGGTGTAGCCCTGTGTGTGAGGTACTAAGTGACTGCAAAGGAGAAACGCACCTCTTTGGTAACGACGTGCTCCTATCATTGATGCTTTATATCTACAATCTACCTAACCTAGGTTAGTGCCTTATTATTTATTCACCTAGGTATGGTATAGTGGGAAAGTAGATCCCTCGGCGTCTAGGATGCCTGATAAGAGGCTCTTGTACTCCATCCATAGCCCATGATAAAGAGATACTAGTAATTACCAATTTCTAGGACACTCTGGCTCGATACTGGGACTAGGAACATTTTTGACTTTGCTTATGTGTGTGACTGCACTACATTAAGAACCCACCCCTTACCTAGCTACCGGATGTTAGGCCTCTGGGTGGTCGTATTGTCTTATCATGGCATCTCAGTCTTTGTTCAATGGAAGGTGCAAATAATCACGTGAGCACTATATATATCGTTTAAGCTCAGATATACATCTGTATGGGACATATGTACCTAAGGTAGGCGCCTTGAATACCTAGGTTAGATACCTTAATATGCCTCTGGTCAAAGTTGCAAGACAATAAATGCCTGCTTACACCATATTCATATAAAGAACGTACAGCTGTGTTGTCCTTGTCAGATAGAGGTGTCTTGAGGATTACTTTAATTGGATTCACGTGATATCGCGTTTATCTAGACCCCTGCCAAAACGCCAAACACGCGTTTTAATGGCTCCTGCATCTATCAAATGTCTCCACTTCTGGAATAGTTCGAGAATATGATCGTAACTGTCTACACATAAGCCGGCGGTATATAAAACGTATAACAGTATCCGTCACATGCCAGTTTTTCTGCACTCGGGGAGGTGAAAACAGGTGCGATTGAGAAATAAGACTCAATCTACTTTTCGTTACGCCCATCTTACCCCCAAAACCTAGGTTGGCGACATGCCCCGTCGCGCTGTCTCTGCTCGACATGCTCACGATGACGAGGAAGACCTGAGCGATCAATGGGAGTGGATATACCAGCCAATTCCCAGCCAGTCCGGTCGTTCTAGGCGAGAGAGCACACGGCAGATTGTTGGGGCGCGCAATGGCCATCTCGAGTGCCATGTGGGCGACTGTGTTCTGCTCAAATCCGAGGGCGCCAACCAGGTCTGGGTTGCTATGATTATGAACTTCGTCGAGGTGGATGAAGATGGCGACATGGCGGCTGATTTTCTCTGGTTCTCCCCTGAGAACGAGATCCGGAATGGCCCTCGAAAACGCTCCGACTTTCTCCCTGTGGGTTACTCTCTTTGCTTGTTATGCGAGCCATTGCAGCCACACACCCTTGCGGATAGCTAATAAACCTATGTCTGCGAACCAGAATGAACTATATATCACGACTTCTTCTGATATAAACCCCCTCGCCTCTATCAACGGCAAAGCTAGAGTCATGTCCTACCCTTCCTTCTTACACGAGTTTCCCACTGGCAAGATCCCTCGCTCCTCGCCGGCTTATAATAAGACGTACATCTGTCGCAGAGGCTGCAACGCAAGGACAACTACTTATACCCCCGAGTTCATCTGGGAAGATGTCTTCTCGGGCGGCTCTGAGGATATCACTAAGCTAATCCGCCTGGTCCAGGCGGGGACGAAGTCCACCAGGAGGCAGCCTAAACCCCACGATGATGTCACTACGACCTACACCCCTAGGAAGAAACGGCTTAAAGATATTGACGAAGACGAAGAGGCTGACGTTGGTGATGATGAAGATATATCTTCGGAAGATGGCACACAATCCAAGTTAAGGACTCCACGGAAGAGGCAAAAGACCTCGCAAATAAGTACACCTTCGAGTCGGAAGTAGGTCTCGCTCCTTTGCCGTCTTCTCTCAAGTGTGTTCATCCAGGACTGACCCAAAGTAGTAGAGTTGTAGTGAAAAAGGCGCTCGAGTTTACTCCACTCGCCACTCGCTATGTATCACCTAGCTACAACCAGTCGACACCATTCCAGATTGCCAGGGCTCAGTTACACGTGGCGTCTGTACCAGAAACACTCCCATGCAGGGAGACAGAATTCTCCGTCGTATATTCGCATCTGGAGGCGGCTATTACCGACGGGTCAGGAGCCTGTATCTACATATCTGGGACGCCTGGCACCGGCAAGACGGCGACTGTTCGTGAAGTGGTGTCCCGACTAGATGATGCCGTACGTGCCGATGAGTTGGACGACTTCATCTTCGTGGAGATCAACGGGATGAAGATCACAGACCCCCATCAGTCCTACTCCCTTCTATGGGAAGCTCTGCGCGGACAGAGGGTAAGCCCGAGCCAGGCCCTGGATCTCCTCGAGCGAGAGTTCAACAATCCGAGCCCCCGCCGGGTCCCCTGCGTAGTGCTGATGGATGAGCTAGACCAGCTGGTAACCAAGAATCAGAGCGTCATGTACAACTTCTTCAACTGGCCCGGCCTGCGGCACTCGCGTCTGATTGTGCTAGCGGTGGCCAACACCATGGACCTGCCGGAGAGAACGCTGAGCAACAAGATCAGCAGCCGCCTAGGCCTAACCCGCATTACTTTCCCCGGCTACAATCACGAGCAGCTGATGAAAATCATCCAGTCGAGACTCGAGGGTGTTCCGGGGAACATCGTGGAGCCGGACGCCGTGCAATTCGCTAGTCGGAAAGTAGCAGCCGTGAGCGGCGACGCGCGGCGCGCTCTCGACATCTGTCGGCGCGCCGTCGAACTAGCCGAGGCTGACGCGAAAGGGTCATCCGGGGTTAGCGATCCCGCGACACCTAGCAAGAGAGCCAAGGCGCAGGCCCAGACGGGGGAGCCCGATAAGAAATCATCACGGAGCGTTGGCAAAGTTACCATTGCAACCGTAAAAAGAGCCATCAGCGAAGCGACGACGAGCCCGCTCCAGCAGTACCTCCGGGGTCTACCCTTCGCGTACAAGGTCACGCTCGCCTCCCTCCTGATGCGTATCGAGCGGACCGGCCTGCCGGACACGACGTACGGCGACGTGCTAGAGGAGACGAAGCGCGCCTTAGTGCTAGACGCGTCCAGTCGGCAGGTCAGCTTATTGACGAACAAGAGTAATAATAGAGATAGAGAACTGCTGCTCAATAGAAACAAGCCCGCCCGGCCCGCTGGTCTTCAGGCCGCTGCGGTAGGTCTGGCCGGCGCTGGTATTATTATCCTGGAGGGCCAGCGGGCTGAGAGACCGAGCAAGATAAGGTTGGCGGTTGGCGATGAGGAGGTGAAGCTTGCGCTGCGGGACGATCCTGAGATTAAGGCGTTGGGGATAGCGTTTTGACCTCTAGCAGGCAATTAGATGAACAGAGACAGGGAATGAATGAATCATGATGAAACGTGAAAAAAGATACATTCGTTCATTCGATTCTGTGACCTTTCGTTTTCCTTTGCTCCCCTAAGGACTGACTGACCAAGAGGACTATCGGTAGATTATGGTTGCCTTTGACATTATATACATTTTGCACGTGCGAAGTGGCCTTTCTTATCGGATTGCCTCGCGCCCTTCTATCCTGTAGATTACAATCTGGGCTCCGCGAGAGCGCAGGAGACCTATAATTTGTTTTGTGAGGTTGAGATAGCATGTGACCACTTCCTGCAATTCACACAATACCGCTTTTAATTTTATTTTCTCTTAATACTTCCGCCGACCCAGGCTGGGCTTCCAATCGAGGGGATGTGTCTCAGGAGTAGCATTCTCATCTTCCTTCCAAATCTTGATCGTCTTATCCGTCTCTCCGACAATCAGTCGCAGACCTGTGCGGTCAAAGGTGGAGCTCATAATTCCCGCCTCGGCGTCGAGAGAACCCGGCTGGGCGATGGAGTCGAGGGACTGGAACCGGTGGCCCGACTTCCAGTCCCAGAAGCTCATGCTACCGTTGTCGCCCCCCGAAAAAAGCACGTCCTCGTTGACGGAGAGCGTGTTAATGATAGCGTTGTGGCCCTCGAAGTTGCCCATGAAGGCGCCCTCGGGACACTTCCACTGCTTGATGCTGTTGGTGCTGCCGGTCGCGAAGGTGAACTCGGTGGGGTGGATGGCGAGCGCCCGCACGCCCTTCTTGTGGTGCGTCAGTACCCCCATCGTCTTGCCAGCCGCCAGGTCCCAGAGCCGCACCGTCGAGTCCAGCGAGCCACTTATGATCTGCGGGTCCGCCTCCTGGCACTTCACGTCGGCGATCGTGCCGCGGTGGCCTGACAGGACGTGGATGTTACTGCGCGTGCGCATATCCCATACCCTCACGGCGCCGTCCCGACCGCCCGTGACGAGAACGTCGAGGGTTGGGTGCAGTGACAGCGTGTACACGCCACTCAGATGGCCGTGGTAATGGCGGATGACCTTGTTCGTCTCGAGATCCCAGCACTTGACCATCTTGTCCTCGCCGCAGGAGAAGAGGTACGGGTGGCGCGGGGACACGGCGAGGCCGCGCACCGTAGATATGTGTCCGGTGAGTGTGAGTCTTAGGTTGCCCGTGGCGAGGTCCCATATCTTGATCGTGCGATCACCCGCACCGCTAGCAAACCACTGGTTGTTCGGCTCCACGGCCAAAGCCCGCACCCAGCCCAGGTGTCCAGATATGACTCTCATGAGCTTCCATGGCGGGTGCCAGTCGGGCTTGATCTGATGTGCGGCCTGCGCGCGGGTTGTGCTTAGGGCGTTTGACTGTGCAGACACGGATGGCCTCTGAAAACCTAAACCTGGTGGAGGGTTGCGGATCTGGACTAAGGCAGTGGAACTTGATCCCGGAGCCGGCGTCTTCTCCGCTATTCCTTCGATGAGCTTCTGTGCTTTCTGTTCTTCGGGCGCAGCGGCCGGGTCTGTGGTGGGTTGTGGTTTCTTCGCCCTCTTGCGCGCGCTGGCGGCATCGGCTTGTTTCTGAGCAAGGGCTGACGGCAGGGCTTGGAGATCGGCGTATTCTGCGTGTAGGCGTATCGACAAGGCGTCTTTTTCGCGTTGCGTCTCGAGGGGATCTTGTGCGAGCTTCAGCTTCTTCCTAGGCGACTCAGCCAGAACGCTATTAAAGAGTAATTTAGTTCTCTTCGTGTTTTGAAGCACGAGAGACTGAAGGTTGGGTTCGACGACCTCCATGGCGCCGTCCTGCACCTGTTGCAATTGACCCCGACTTTTCGATGATGGATTTAACAGTCGACAATAGACAGAGCGTCTCAATCTTGGATGCTCAGTTGCGCTAGGAGATAGGACAAGTATATTCTTTTCGTATTTTCAGCATTTATAGCCGTGAACTTGAAGACTGGCACTTGCGTATTTTAGAAGCTACAAGTTGAATGATCTTAGCCTTAGAACAATGCATGAAGATACTAGGTAGAGAAGTATCTCATTTAATGCATGATATACTGTGTAGCAGCATATTCTGTCGCATCGTAGGCTCCTTCAAGTGCGCTAAAATTTAGGCAGTCACTACTACTAAGGAGGTAGTGGAGGCGCGTACCTACAAACGCCCGCAGCCGCTGATGTGGGTACAGCATACCTTAGCAGCAGGCATACAATGGTGGTGCGACAGCTCTCCATCAGATTTACCATAAAGTTGAACACTGATATTCACATATCATTTTCTGCTGAGTAAAACTTACAAAGATAAAACCTTAATATAAAAGAATCTGCGTCCTCTAAGCAAGAAACTGCCAATCAGATTGAAATTCTACTTATTTCCATAAATCTTGATACCGGGCAATAGTGACCTCTATTGCGACTTAGACTAACAAACCTCAAGCAAGTCGCTTTCTCAACACATACACACAACGCCTCCGGAACAAGCAAAGCGCCCCAACATGGCTTCTTCAGCGCAAGACGAGAAATACGCCATACATGCAGCGGCAAGGGAGGGCAAACGCAAGTCTTCTCCGGTTTATTCAAAAGCTATCATATAGCTAACCATGATTTAAAAAATAGTGCCTATTGTCGAATCGCTGCTAAATGTAGAGATGCCTTCTCCTGATGCTGACCAAGTACCTATCTAACCACACCTTTTTCATGACAGGCCGACCCCAAGTTATCACAGCGCAAGGACGATGATGGCCGTCTTCCTATTCATTGGGCAACCTCCTCCAACAAACACGACATAGTACTTCTATTAGCTCAACAGAAGAACTTCGACACTGACGTCGAGGTAAGTAACTACTGGCAACAAACAAGGCATAACCCCGAGTCGTCGTCCATAGACTAAACTTATTCTTCGACTTCAGGATGATAGTGGATGGACCCCCCTGATGATCGCAGCAAGCGTAAAAGACGGCGACGCTATTGTCGACACGCTCCTTCAAAAAGGCGCGGATGTAAACCAAAAGAGTAAATATTATATCCCCCCTTCCACCTCATCCATACCCGGCTTTGGTTTAGACGATCTGACAGGACCATGTGCTGGCAGATAATAATGGGCAGGTGCGTCTATGACTTTCTCTCCTGTCCAGCTCACGATAGCATAGCACAGGCCACTCATGCCAAGCGAGCTATGTAGACCGCTCTACACTTCGTAGCGTCCAAGAACAACGTCGAAGTTGCCCGTAAGCTTTTCAGCGCGAAGCCGCCTGCGTCCGCCAGGGTCAGAGACAAGCGCGGCCAGTATCCTTTGCATCGAGCAGCTGCTGTTGGCTCTGCGCCGATGGTCAAATTACTGCTTGATAATCGCAGCCCCTTAAACGCAACGGATAATGCCGGCTACACAGCCTTACATCACGCTATTGCCGAAGGTCACGGTGAGCTGCTTCCTCCCAAGCCGGCCGAACAACTTGGAGGAACAAGAGCTTACATTTTGACAGGAGACACTGCAGTTGCTCTACTTAAAGCCGGCGCCGAGACAGACAAGCGAGACGTCGATGGCTATTTAGCCTTGGATCTTGCTCCAGATAAGGAAGTGCGTGCTCCCAGTTTAATCCGTTGCTTGCTTTTCAATATTCGCATCCCTGGAACTCACAGTGCCACGCAGGTTCGGAAATATATCCAACGTGAGGCTGAGAACGAAGGCATCGATATTTAAGGGAGGTCGTCGGTGTAAGGGTATGATAATGATGCACGATAAATCGGGATAAAGTTAGATGGTCGGCTTCATACCCAAAAATATATTAGTATGACTACCAAAAGCCACGTGGTAGTAACATCCCGTTCACTTGATTGTCCGTTCTACTAGGTCCCTGTACATGGCTTTGACGTCTTGCACATCTGCTCGTAGCTCTTCGACCAGCTCGCTCTTCTCTCCAAGCATTTCTAATGTCGTCTGGTATCTCTCGTTGATCTCAGCAACCTCTTTCTCTAGATCGGCCACTCTCTTGCTGGCCGTCTTGCTCGTTTCCAACTCTCGGATGAGCGCCACGATTTCGCCCCGTGCCTCGTCCCGCTGACCCGAGATGCGTGCGAGCTCTTCCTTAGCAGCAACCCTTTCGCTTTCCAGTCGGCGAATCGCCGCGCTCATTCTCTCCACCAGCTGTACTGAAGGGCCCGCCGTCATCGTCGAACTTGACATCATGTCCTGCAGCATATGCTGAGGGGAAGCCGATCTTTCCGGGCCTTCTAATAGGTCATCCCGGTCAGTTGCTTGCACCGCATGTAAAGTCGGGAACTCAAAACCGCCCGCCAGAGAGGGCGTTGATGCGGCAGTGAAATTCGACAACGAAGGAAACAAAGGCGACCGCACGGGGGGTTGAACCGATGGACGTCTCGCTAATGATGCCCCATCGCTAGGACTTGGTTCACCGTTACTAGAGGGAGCCGAAGTCTTGCGGAGGCGTGTTGAGAAGCTCTGTAATCCGAGAAGGTGATCCCCACTAAACGTGCGTTGCGGTGCCGTGAGCAAGGGCGATTCCGGGCGGCCGCGATCCCGAAACGGTGCCACAGGGACATCGTCTGTCCAGTTTCGTCGTTCGCTGTCTGCTCTGTCCACCCTATCGTTTCTTGACGACGCCTGTTGTCTCGCAAGCTCAGTCTTGGCGTCTGCTAGAGCCGCCTCGGCTTGCTCAGCTTTCGTCTTCAAAGTGTTGAGCTGTGATTGGTAAGACTTTAGATCGCGTCGGACAGTGACAAGCTGGGTTCGCATTTCCTCCGCTTCTTCCTCTTGCCGTTTGGCGCGACTTGCCTGCAAGCATGTTAGCCTCTGCACCTATGCTTACGTGGGTAAACCTGGAGATATACCGTTTCGCGTGCTTTTCTCCTCATGTCAGACTCTCGCCGTAGTGCCTCGTCTCTTTCCTTCTCTAAACTCGCAGCCCTGGCATGGAGGGATGCTTCCATACCCTGCCAGTTTTCGCTGGCTATAGAATATTGCGTTTGAAGTGATTCAATCTGTCTAAGTAATTTTACCTGTGCGTCACCTACAGCGCCTGATGACGCCTCTTCAGCGCTGGCCCGTAGAGCCTCCAGCTTCCTCTCCAGGATCTGTACTTCGCCTTTTAGTTCAAGCTCTACGGCGTGTGCACGTTCCGATGCCCTGTCCGCTTTCTCTCGAGCTTCCGCAACTTGTAGCCTGGCGCGATCAGCTGCTAATCCTTTCTCAACCTCTAGTGAAGCGATAGTATCTTCGAGCTCCTTCACTTTCTTCTGTTCTGCTTCTCGTTGGTGGGTATCTGCCTTGGTTGCTAATACTGTCGCCTTTTCTGACTCCTCTTGGAGCTGATTTTTCAAGTCGGCTATGGAACGGTCTTTTACCTCATTTTCAAACTTTAGCTGATCTATCTCCCTCTTTGATTGGCTAAGAAGGCCCTGTATTTCTTCGTTTGCTTTCTCCAAGTCAGCAGACGCATCTAATCGCCTACGGAGGTCGGCCAACTCTCTCTCGGTTTTCTGTCGCCATATTTTCTGCTCGTTGAGCTCCTTTTCGCCTGCAGCAATTTGAGCCCTCAACTTCTTTATGATATTGCGATGTTTCTGCTCTGTGGAGGCTAGTTTCTGTCCCTCCAACATCAGCTGAGCAATCTGGTCGTCTTTCTCCGCAAGCTTCTTGTTTAAACTGCCTGCAGGTGCGTTTGTAGCAGCGTTTCTAGCCTCTTGACTTGCTTCTCGAGCAAGGTATTGCACTTTAGCTTGAAGAGCATCCATCTGCTCGGTATTGTTGTGGATTTCTTCCTGGTGTTGGGCCTGCGCTTCTTCGAGGGCTTTTTCAAGAAGGGCGATACGCTCCGCATATAACTCTGAGGCAGCACCGTTATCCGCCAAAGGCTGCGTCTCGACTGTAGACGTGGGTTCTTGTACAGCATCTTTCTCGGTTTGGCCGGGTTCAAGCTGTAAGGAGGATCGAGGAGTGGGAGCAGTAGAAGACGGGCAATTGGGGGGAGGTGTCGAGTTGGCCCCAGTAGAATCCGCCTGAGCCCCAGGGGAAGCTGCTTCAGCAGAATGTGGATCTGGGGAGGCTGTGTTCGTGGTCTCGTCGACGGACAAGCTTGTCCTTGGACTTGCGCTTTGGGTGGAGATGACTGGGAGTCGGGAACTATCAGAGCTTGGGCGCGGGCTAGAGGTTGTCGATGCGATCTCTGTGCTCTTTCTACCAGCAGAAGCAGCATTTCTAGAAGCAACAGCACGCGCAAGACGCTCTTGGAGTCTGTCATTTGCAGATTTGTTAGGGGTTGCAGAGCGCGTGGGCGGTGTCGGCGGTACCGGCGCAGTAGCAGCCGGGACAGTAGCGGTAGCTGGTTGTTCCGAGGATTTTTTGGAGGAGCTATCTTCTTCAGCAAGGATATTATCGAGACGAGCCTCGACGCCGGCCACAGCCTGCGAGAGAAAAGAACCCCATCTCGAAGTTTTCTGGGGAGCACTCATGTCGGAGTGTCAGTCTGTTGGGCGAGGCGTGCGAGTGGTTATGAGCACAAGATATTGGGGGATTCAGAGAAAAGCCGGCGCATTGTATCACGAACACTGGTCTCAACCTTGACGATAGTTCGGCAGGTGATTTAGAAGGCCGCAGTTCAAAAGTAGTAGTACAGGACAGCTCAGCACCGTCAAGTCCAAGTAAGCACGCAATCCTGTGGGATCAAGAGATACAGAGGCAGTGAGATTGAATGAAGCGATGAATGACCGTGCAGTATCTGGCAAAACTACAAGGCTCGCCATAGATTATGGGAAAGGCATGTGAGCTCAGAATGAGCATATTATCGCAGGTGTCATCATTTCAAGAGTATCTTGCCGTATTACAATTATAGTTTCCAGCAAAATTGACCATGGCGGTTGCCTTAATTAATATTGACACGGTCACTTGCAGGAGCTATGCCGATACAGCCACAGTAACAAGTAGGACCGGGGTTACTTGTACCTACTGCTAGTTCTAGTATCCACCAAAACTACCAATGCAGGTGATAAGTGTGCACGTAACCTAAGGTAGGTACCAAAAAACATTGCTGTGCAGATGCAACTCCCTAAGGTACCTACTATGAGTAGTACCCGTAGACTAGAGGGACAGCGTAGTATTAGAACCTTCTAACCAGTATATGCTCTTAGGAGAACTTCTTATGCCGCCCACTGTACAGATGTACAGTAGTACTATTTAGTTACTTTTTAGAGACGACGTGATGGGTGGAAGATGGATGGGCCTTGTCTCGGTTCAACGTGCCTGGAAACAGCTTTATATTGTTGAGGTATGTACCTTGCCTGTGACATGTTATACGCCATAGCGGCTTCTTCAATTGGCCGTCTAAAACATATAGTAGACAAGGAGTAGAGTAACTTTCAAAGTTTAAGCACGTTATGTAGGTAAGTATATGTTGTATGTAGCTGCCATTCTTTGTGGATATGGTGTAGCTATGCCCACCTAGTAGGTAGGAGCTCAAGTTGTGAATCCCTTGGTTTGAGGTCCACCCAGATTGGCGCTGAGATAGGCGGCGTCCGGCATCCTCGGCTCCCGCTCATCCGCATATGCTCGTTCTTTACAGATGTATAACAAGACTCAACTCCTCAGAAGCGGGCAAGTGAGTACAAGGTGTGTAGCATAAGAGTGGCAAGTAGTATCAAAGCAAAACAGATAAACTGTATGAAACATGTGCATGAGACACACAAACCTATCGTTACTGACGAGTACCATCCGCATATTTATGCCACACTGCATATAGTCAGTCGTACCGCAACCCGGCTATGAGGCTAACAAGAAAGCCAGGTCTTAGTCAAATAAGCCAACCCAGCCTAAAACAAGGCCATCCCGGATTCCTGGTTCCCTTCTCGGCCCTTACATGCGAAATACAAACAAGGCTTCCTTGTTACACACCACATATTGAGGCATTCTCTTCGCATTCCGCCTCTTTCTTGATAGTTTTATTCCATTCGGCTTCTCTTTCTCCTTCACCACCACGGGGTCATTCTTGTTAGGGATCAATACAAATACAAACAAACAAAAAATGCCTACTTTTAGCTTTCCCTATCACGAGCCCCGGGATGGCTTCTGGGGTGAGAAGACATCTACTCTAAATTTTTGTGAGGAGGTCCGCCACATCCCCTTGCCTGACGCGATAAGATTCAAGCTTACGCCTCGACCAGGACTACGTTATGAGCTACTATTGTGCCGAAGTCTGCAATGTAGGTCATCTCCCCGTCGTCTTGTTCCGCCCATTGGATAATCAAACCTGACGCGCGACTTCCTGGTCTTAGACTATTACCAATCTCATGTTTATGTGGCTTGGTGTCCGCGGCATTAAAAGTTGCATTACATACCGTCATGCCCCTATCTTTTTGGTCACGTTCATCGGTTACATTATTGTTGGCTGTGGCTCGACGCTATTTCATGCCACGCTGAAATGTATGCAAATCCTCGATCAACCGGCACCCTATGGCGTATAAACCTCTTGGTATTGATAACTTGCCGACACAGATCCCATGCAGCTCGTTGACGAGCTTGCCATGATTTATACAACCTTCTTCATGTGCCAGGCGACATTTTCCTACGGAAGGTCCCGTTTATTTTCCAGTATTCTTGCTGTCGTTCTATTCGGAATGGCGTACTTCATTACGGTATGGCACCAAACGAGCTACAATATAATGATCGCGGACTGAGCATGTTAAGGCACGATATTATCACACGAAAGATCCTCAATTCCGTAAGCTCTCTAGGCGATCTCTTACTGTATCACTCTGAAACCAAGCTGACTTCGGCGTGTGCTTAAGACCAAGATGCCTACACTGTCCTCACCGCCATTGTAGTCTTCTCTAACATGTGGATTATTGAGAAGGTCCTCCGACCAGCTCTAAAGGCTCGGGATAATAAACGGCCATCCATCTCAACAGCGCCCAAGTCGCAAGCAATCCTTTCTCAGATGTGGAAAATGGTTGCAGTGGGTGAGCTTATTCTTCTCCGCTAGTAGACCAAGGCGGCCCGGGTACTAACCTTGACCTCACAGGTCTCAGCATATTCTTGGGTGGGTACCTCATCTGGATTCTAGACAACATTTATTGCAGTACCATACGTCGCTGGAGACATCAGATCCAACTCCCGTGGGCTGTTGTGCTAGAAGGACATGCCTGGTGGCATTTGATGACCGGCATTGGGGGTATGTTCCATTCTCTCCCTTTAACATTACCTGTCCGAACGACTGCTAACAGGATTTTAACCAGCCTATTACTAGTACGTTTCTTCCCCTTATTCGAGGTCGTTTTGTCATATTTGTAGCTTTTGCCTTGTGTGTTTGAAGCCAGACGGCATAGAACGACGAGCTGACTAGCTTTCTTAGTATTGTATGGCGTATCTGGATCCATCGGTGCCTGGATGGTGACGAGGATAAATTCAGATTACACTGGTCGTCGGTATTCCATTTGCCCGAAGTCAAGCCTGTGGATAACCAGGTGACAGTAGGCGAAGACAAGAAGCGCCGGTAGGCGGAAATGTATCCGTCGTTTGGTCGCAGCTACGTAAAGATGCCTTTTGTGTTGCATATATATAAGTGTTATCATACAGGTGTTTGTCCCTTTAGTGCCTTAATGACACACGGGCACCTATGCGCACGTAGACAATACCACAAATAGATGTTATACTTAGTTCATGCCTGAGACAGCATGACAATCACAATGCTTAGGTAAATTAAAGGCACTCTGCAACACATAAAGGGATTACATATTAAAACCTCTTCAACCGAATCCAATATCACCCACCTACAGTAGGGGAGGCGGACGTCGGTTGATAATTTGTTCACTACGAGTCTGAGGCCTGAGTATTTGTGCTTAGATTTCCCTGCCTACCTACTGCGTACATAGTCTTCTCTAAGTGACCACTAACAATTTTACCGATTAATTTTAAGAGTTAAGAGAATCTCTGATCTTGTTTCGTATACATTGTCCATGGAATAGAACATCAACCTATAAGGAGGGACAATGTAAAGGGTACCTAGTAAAAAACAGGATGTACATCTGTAAGCTGCGGTACAATGAGGCTTGGTCCAACCCACCCGGTAGTAGTTGGTAGGCTACTACGTTATTAGTTCAAGCTTGCACTGTGTATTCATCTTGCCCTGCAATCATACCTCAATAATGAAGAATGTTCTCCTCGAAGCCACCCCACGTCAACCTGAAGTCTATGCCCGCCCTCAACTTGACAAGAATATACCACAGCAAATAACGAGTCGCAAAATAATCCAATGATACAAACCTGAGAATACCTCAGGTAGTGGAAAAGCATAATTGGGTGGCAAGCGGGACTGCCAATAAACGCTCAAGAAAATGTCCATATCAAATGAAGCTTTACAAAAAGTGAGTGCTTGGCCGATCCTGCCCAACTAACCTTGCCCTATTGTTCGAGTTCCCTATCTACTCCAACCTAATATGCACCATGGGGAAGAAAAGCAACTAGATGAGGCAAACAATGTGCAGGATGATAAGGGCTGACATGCATTTCTCACTTCTTGTTCACTACAGCTCCTGCGCGAGGTCGAGACGCAAGCTATCGCCTCACAGCAGCAGATAGTAATTACGCGCACACAACAAGCCTCTAAGCAGCGCGAGATGCGCATGGCGCAACTAACGCGCACAGAGCTGTTGTCGTTGCCCGAGGACACCAAAATCTACGAAGGAGTCGGGAAGATGTGGGTTTTTTTTTTCCCTGTCTTCTTCCTTCGCTCATTCTCCCAAACCCCTCTATTTAGGCTCCCATTCATGCGCGTAAATGCATCGGTGACAGTGTGGTCTAATAGCATCAGAATACTGCCGAGCTATCCCTGTGATATTGTATTTACAAGACTGGACAAACGAAACTGACTCTAGTCGCCAGGTTCATCTCATTACCCCTTTCCGACATGAAAGGAAAGCTCGAGTCTCAGATTAAGGGGCTCGAAGGCGAGGTGGAGACCCTAGGAAAGAGGCTGCATTACTTGGAGGTCTCACAGAAGAATAGCAAGGAACAAATCGATCGCATGTTGCGAGGCGGCGCTGCTGCTTCCTGATGGGTTCTTCCCTCTTTACGCGGGATGTCTGGATGAGGCATATGGGTGACACCAACCTTCTAACAGGTTCCTAATCGAGGCTATGGCTCAAACAGGAGCCCTCTCAGCATCATATACTTCTATCGTCACGTGTCACGGAAGACGGATCTGATGTTACGAGTTTCCAGGCGATGAAGCCTAAGGCGAACTCGGGCACATGTCGTCATACGCTCTCCCGTGAGAATGGTGTTTTTATTACCTGCCTATTATAACTACTGTATAACTGTATAAAGAGCAGGCATTGTTCCCCGAGAATAGTAGATAGACCCCAACAAAATTCTGCCGCGATCAAAATCAAGAAGAGGCCCAAGATGAAATTAGTGTGTTACCGTTAACCATCAAAACTTAAGTGAGCCACTGTAGGTACGTTGATGACAAATGACAAAGGAGGCGAGCGGCGTTCCAGGTCTCCATGGCCACAACTAGCCACATATCTCCGGCTTCTACCTACAGACAATATCTAGATACCGCCACCGAGGGAATGGGATGCAGCAAGATGCCTACTTAGGTGTGTTGCTGGGCGTGGTATGTGAGACGCCTTAAGTGCGCATATGCTTACACGGTTGGTTACACTATGACTATGACTGGATTACGTGATCTGGACAGATAATCATGCCTACGCCCGTACCGAGGCAGGCTGTGCCTAAATAAAGTAGGTAATTGCATCAAAGGGGAGCAAGTAAAAGCAGGTAGACAACTATACTTTTCGTCTTCATATTGTTCCTATCCAGCAGATCCAGCAGTTAGGTAGATCACTTGACCAGGACGTTGGCTGTGTGCTAAACTTCTGGCAGTGGAAATATCCAACCCAGCGCCTAGCACCTACCCCGTACCGCAGCTCATCATCTAAAACATCCTAATTATAGGACTTATCAAGGACATACCAACCCATTTGGGATCTAAAGCATTTCCACCCTCTTCCCTAGAGGCCTAGCTCACTATAGGCGCACTGTTGGTTCCAGGGTTTTTCTCATTTTATCCCTCGTTCTTCGTTGGGTTCATCGGGTTGATTGCCCCTCTTCGCTTTCGGCGGTTCCCTCTTCATCGCTCGTTCCCCAGCGCTTGTGTCAGCGCTTCCACGTTGCCCGTTGGGTTTTGGCCCCCAAACACGGCAGAAGCCATGAGCTCCAATTGCTGGTGCAGTCTTGCTGTACATCCCTGTGTATTCAACGTCTCGGGCTACAGCATGGCAAAAAAGGTGTCTTGACGTGGCGGTCAGGAATGATTTCGCTTGCTTGACTTGCCAGTACATTTGAGTAGAGCGGGGCAAGGAACAGTTGCAAAACGGTTATTCCGAAATCTTTTTCTTAGGTCGCATCATGGCCCCCGAAAAAAAAGCTCTGAGGATCTCTACTACTACTGCACAGTGGCATACTCTAAATGAAATTCTCCCTCCCTCCCGGCACTTATGACCCACGAACGACGGAAATAGCCACAAACACGCTGCCACTACAGCCCTGCAGCCCTATGAGCTACCTGCCAAACCGCCTGTAGATGCCCACCAGATGACTGCAAGACTGCTTGAGGAATCAGAGCATCGAGGAAATTAGTGGCGCAGCGCAAGGCACGATATCGGTATCCCTACCAATAGCCGCGGGTGGGTACATGTTGCTGTCGTGCAGTAGCGGCGTATCATAAGTAGCATTTGGCGCAACTTGCAGAAAGAGGAGAAGAGGAGATGAGGAGGGAGAAGAGGGGTGTGGACTCCCATGTATGGACTAGGGTCGAAAGAGGTACAACATACATTCTCATATCCGAACCTATTGGTCGTCGAGAGAGGGTGTCGAGAGTGAAGGCCGCCGGCCCTGATCATCACCCATGCCGCTAGGCCACACGCTGACCAGTAACTTCTGACCAGTAACTCTGACCAATAACCCTGACCTTCAGCTTCGCCGGAGCTGACCAGCGTACTAATAAAAACCTACCAGGCCTCCCGCTTCCTTCACGTTCCTTCTATCTACCCACCTGTAGTGATTACCCTCCACTCTTCCTACGCATCTTGTATCAAGCTTATATTCTACTTCACGCGCGCTTCCTCTCAATATAGCGTATTGTCCCAGTCTCCTGTGTTGGTCTATTCTCACCACGCTGTCGCCTCAATATCTGCAGAGTTTTCCAAGAAGCCGCATTACTCCAGGGTCATACGTGTACTCACTTGGCCTGGAGCACCTAGCGACCCCCCTTTTTATATCTCATTGCACTTCTTGAAACGAGTGCGGAGGAAAGGGAGCGAAAAGAGCAAACATGAGTCGCCACTCATGGCGTTCGGACTCGGACTGGGAGTCCGACAATGGTATTCGCGTCTCGAGACGGCCGTCACCCGCGCCGATTCGTCGGGTTCGTCGGGAGGGCCCTACCATACCGCAGCCCCGCTATATTGACGACCCTCGCCTCGATGACCGCTTTCTCATCCCGGCCGGCGAACGCACAGTGGTAACCACCCGCCGCTCACGGTCTCATGACCGCCGTGACAGCTCTCCCGTTCCACCGCCGTCTGCGCCCCAGCTCGTCATCAATAACCGTATCTATAAGTATCCTGACTCTCACTCTGACTCTGACTCCGAGTCCGAACCGGACTCGAGCCGTAATAAATCGCGCCATCGTCGTCGCCCTCGCTCCAGCTCGTCTTCTTCTGGTTACTCAAAAGAGCGTGAGCACCGTGAGCGAGAAGCCTGGGCCCTGCAGCATGCGCGCCAGGACTTCGAGCTCGAGCTCGAGAGAGAGCGCCGGGAGCGTGAGCGCGAGCGCAAAGCTGCGCAGAAGGATTTTGACCTAGAGCGCACCCAGAAGGAGCTCGAAGAACTGAAGCTCGTCGCTAAGATCGAGCAAGAGGAGAAGCGTCGCGAGCGCACTGCGCGCGAAGAGCGCGAGTTGCGCGAGGCTAAGAAAGAGCTTGACGCTATCCGCGAGCGAAAGGAGCGCGACGAGCTCGAGCGTCGCGTTAAGCAAAAGCTAGAGCTTGATCGCCTTAAAGAAGAGGAGGCCGCACTTGCAGAAAAGAAGCGTCGCGAAAAGGAGGCCATGGAAGCAGTGGAAAAGTATAAGAAACAAGAAGCTGAGCGTATCGCCAAGGAGAAGGCAGAAGCTGCAAAGCGGGATGCCGAGTATAAGCAACGTATGCAGGAGCATTTGCTCAAGTCTGGTCTTGATGAGAAGGAGATCAACGCTATCCTAGAGGGAAAGAAGATCGAAAAGGAGAAGAAAGAGAAACAAAGGGAGATTGCTCACAGGACTGAAGTGAACATCTACGAGGACAGACCGCGACCTACGTACACGCGCATGGCTAGGCGCCATTTGTCGCTCGAGACTCTGCGTCTCTATGATATCGACTATGTGCTTGACCAGGTAAGTATCATCGCATTGCGACCCCATAGTCACGGCCCAGTGAGATGCCATCAATACTAACGTTACACGACAGGATCCTGAGTATGTTCTCATCAAGAGATGGGTGCCCGAGGCTGAACAGGACATTTTATGGCGGCACACGAGGGTCATTCGTGAGCAGCGTTCCGGCAAACTTGTTCTGAGCATCGAAGACGGCAAGAAGCACCACCACCTGGATCCTGGATTCGAATGGGTCCGCAAGAAGGAACGCAGAAGGAGCCGCTCTCGATCTCCCGCAGTATTGAAGTACTTTGCCGGTGGAAGACCCTAGAGGACGAGCCGAGAATTCATTTCCGTCTACCTCGTATATTTCCTTTCTGTTTTCGGGCGGTTATTTACCCCATTCTATTCCATTCGAGGTCCTGATGACTTGATCGCATGATCCCGGGTGCATGGCTGCACAAGACTTAGCGAGGTGATACCTTTATGAAAGACATTGGTGGGAGAGCTGGAGGGTTTGGTTATTGGTTATATTATTCTTTCTCCACTCCGCTGATGGGAATGACGATGTTATGAGATGAGAGACTTAATATATCTATTTATCCTGGGTGAACGAGGATGGAGGAAGGGTCAATCATTATCACGACAACATTAGTCGATTGTCGTCCGTCATACCCAATTTTTAGAATGGTACTAGTTTTGGGCCAGGTTTGGTATATGCGTCTACTTTGCCACTTCTTTTTATACAGTTGTTAATACATGTTTTTTTACATGTTATGTTCATGTCATGTTTTTCTCATGCCTGCTCGTATCCCGATGCCAGGTTGACTCGGCCCTCCGAATTAATTCTTCGTACAACATCCACGCCAGAGCCGAACTGGCGGCTTTCCGCGTCATGCGCAAGGCCAATCCATCGTAGAGGGACCGTATGCCCTCCTCCGCAACCATGCGCTGGCACGCATGAAACATGTTCCGGTAGTCGTGCGGCTGCAGCTGTATGCGCGTCTTGATGGCGTCGAACGGGTTCGATATAAAAGAGCATGTGGCGCCGGCCAGAGCGCCCGAAGTGAAGTTGATGGTGGCTGATACGGACCCTTTCATCCCCCCACCACCAGATACCTGATCCGCTGATGACGAAGAGCCTGCTCCGCTGCCGTATATGTGACCCAACTGCTTCTTGAACTGCTCATAAGAAACGACGTATAAACCGGCATAGGGAGCATCGCGCATAGCGGTGGCCCCGAAACCGGCGAAGAAACCCGGGATCCGCTCGGTTCGGTATATGTCCCGCGCGGCGCCCAGCACCGACTTATACGCGTACATGCTCGACTCGTAGCGGACTTTTATCACGGTCAAGGGCATCAGGATAAAGCCCGCGAAGGCGCGCGCGAAGGCGCCTGAGAGGAGATTCGTTGTGTTGGAGAGTTTTGGCAGCGCCGACGACGATGTCATTGCCCCAGTTCGAGTGTGTAATTTTGAATGCGAGTGTGTGTGGGATGTGAGGAGAGCGGCTTGCTGTCGTATGGTATTGAGAGTGGTGAAGTAGATTGCCGACCCTAGACCCGTCCGCAAGGCAGAGGGCACGGTGCCTCGCCAGAAGGCCGCTAAATTCACGGCATTGTTATTATTGGGCGAACGACGCGCGATGTCCCGGATCGCGGACCGGATCGAGTGCGTGCCGCCCGATTGCTGCACGCGCGTCTTGAGGAGGTCGAAGGGTTGCAATAGCACGGCGCCGAAGATGCCTGAGCCTAGGCCCGCAGCGAAGTGGAACGCTGTTGGGCGGGGGAAAAAGGGGAAGGGTTAGTTTGGAAGTTACTTTATTATGTATGTTATGTTCCTGTGGGTTCAATAAGTAGGTACTTACAAGTTGAAGATTTGCCCGGTCGGTTTCTGTGCTGCGACATCCTGTTCGCTGGCTAGCTACCTACGTAGGGGCCTAGCTGTTCAACTTCTCTGCTGTCTGCCAGTCAAGGCGGTGGGTGGAGGGTGTTATTTCTCCTACTGTCGGGCCATTTGTAAGGGCGAGCAATAGTAGTCTCCGTCAACGAGTCGGATTGAACAGTAGACAGTTGTTCTCAATGGTTGTTGGATTTTATTGTCGTAGATCTGACCGGTCCATGAAGGAAGGAGGAAATACAAGGCGAGTTCGCAGTCGTAGTTACACACTCTCAACACCAGGCAGTAGGGTAAGTGTGTGAATTAGATCGGATCTAGGTTTATGCCAGATAGGCGGCAGCAGGCTCGGGTATATGATGTTGGTAGCAGCAGGCGGGTTTGAATCAATGTTGAAGTAGTAGTAGCCTTGATCAACAAAATTACTGAAGGTTGGAATATTTATTAGCCTAGAAGTGCCGCTATGTTATTTTGGTCGTCTTCAATGCTGAGAAAGAGCGAATGCAAAGAGAAGCTATTTTGTAGATGTCTAGGCTAGTTAAGATAGTCTCTGGATGCCGCGGATTACCACGGAGTACATTACTTGCGGGTAGGTATGACTGTCCGAAGATTTTGACAGGAAAGACGGAGGGGACTTACGGCTTACTCTAGATTAGGCGATGTAAGGTAGTCAAGTGAGTACCTAGTTTGGTGGATACTATTACATGTAAATAAGTAGCTATAATTGAGCACCGGCAAGCACATCGGATGCGACGACATCATCGTCAATTCTCGGCCTTCAGTAGCTCGCGATTCTTCTTGTAAGTCGAAAAAATTCCCACCGCTCCGGTTCAATCCTGCAGGGATCCCTCGATTGGATGCGTCATACTAAGTACAGTCACAACTGCGATTGCGACTCATCGTTTAATCGCATAATAAGGTACCTAAATAAAATGCTACGTTAGTAGGTAGATATATGCATTTGTCAAGCTCGGCCCTACCAAGGATAGCTTCAATCACATGCAAGTGCACTGTAGTACAGGTGCTGTTCAGGGGTAATATATATTCTTGTCATTCGCTGAATACGCAGATGACGATTTAGGCTTGATCTGAAAATTGCACAATACATACTCTTATAATCTGGGGTATATTGGCTGTAGGGGCTCGTCCTCGTGACTTGTTCACGTACGACCTTTCTCCTTGGTCCCGACGATGGATTCGAGACGGCCTGCCATTAGGCGATGTCGTCTTACGACCTCAACCCATTCGTCCTCTAAGCCCTCACCAAGATCGAGGCTTGCTAATAGTATACCAAAGTCGCCTCCCAGCCTCCCAAGACTACCAGCGCAATAGAGTACTTGTGTCAATAGGCTGTCCCGTGATGTTTGATCTTTCACGTTCGGTAAGTATATTCGTAGAGTCTCCATTAGCATCTCGATCAGATGAAGGGGGAACATGGAGAGCGATGAAGGCATCGACTGTAACGGATCTTGCACGTCAGGCGTAGACGACTCCCGCAGCGCCTGCGGGGGAAATATGCTTTTGTACATGGATATGATGGCGAAACTCTGCTCTCTGAAAATTTCAACGTATCGCTTCAGATATCTTTCGGTTTGTTGACCGCCTGACCATGCACCGCTGGTGGGTGAGTTTTGCTGTTGCCGGACTCTTTCTTGGTCTGCAAGCTCGCGGAGCGGCTCCAAGGCTTCAAGCATGTTCATGAGCGCCGAGAGCCGGCACACGAGAAACATCGCCCCCAGACCAGTATTATCCCCGCCGCTACTAGCGCTAGATGGGCTCAGTTCGGGTATTACTCTCTTCAGCCAGCTGATTGTTCTGAGGGCGGATGTCAGTTTCAGACTTGGCGTCCGTAAACTGGCAATAAGGTTCTTAGCCATGAGCTGCATGGCCTCATCAGCCTGATTTGCAACTGATGACACTATAGAAGAGTCTGGGTAGAGGGAGTGTAGTCGTCGGATGTGGCCGCTCAGATCTAGCGCCGAAGCATAGTTGGCAGTTAAACTTGAGGAGCCGGTGGCGATGGTGCTAGACAGTAGAGTGGGTAGATCCAGGAGGTCGACGACGCGTTCAACGTTCTGCGACAGGAGCAATGCTGTCTTACGAGCTTTGAGAAGTTCATTGTCGGCGGATTTGTAATATGTGGTGGAAAAGCGGACTGCGGCATCATCTAATTTGGGGATGGCGGCCTTCAGATCCGCTGTGGAAGTAGCCAGAGCTGGCAGTGCACGACCTAACTTTGCATGGCTCTCGGCGGATGTGATTATGCTCTTATGAGACCGCTGCGAGAGTCCTTGGAGTGAGAGCAGCAGAGAGTGTGACTCTTGAGAAAGAGTTTGTGGCTCAGCAGTTTCGAGTTGTGAGAGTGGTTGAGCGGCGAGGCCGTTAAGATATTGGAGAGCGATAGGATCGGGAGGCGATGAAGGCTCCGACGAGAGGGCCGGCTTCAATAGATCGTACAGCAAGTCGGCCATTATGAGTGCGCCAAAATATGGTGCACGTCTATGATGAAGCGATATAAACCAGGTAAGTTCGTAGGTTTAACCCAGCCCCCATGCACTACCCAAGCGCCGAGTACTGGTTGAGGTGCTGTAGGCGCTGCTGACCACTCACCAAAACGACAGTCAGAGTAGCCTAACAAAGTGGCCTCTGGATGGCTGCCCTATTCCGTGACAGCCCGTTTTACAGCCAGACGACAGCTTCCGCACTATCCCTCAGAAGCAATGAGAATATAACATGTATGGACTTGTGTTAGACACGCGCATCGTCTTTCAAACAAATGGTTTGGTCGCGTGATAGGGGAAGTCACCGTGTTTAACCCGTGTGACTTTCCGCAAGGCCAGGGAGCAGAGCAATCCTTGCAATAATCAATCGAGAATATGCAACAATCCGATACATTCTATACTAGTGAACACGGTACCTGCCGGAAATAGGACGCCTCAAAATTTAAAGCCTCGGATCTCCAAATGTCCTGGCAAACCACCCTACCATCAAAGCATATATGGAAACATGTTTTGAATTCTCCTTGCTGTACTCGGAGTTCGCTCCGGGCCCAAGGCAGAGCCGTAAGGTAGTGATACTGTATGTGGGTTTAGCCGTTGACTCGATCTAAACCTTACGCTGCATGGACAACTGGAGGCCTAGAATGGCTAGCAACGTGGTGCAGACTATGCTGTATGCTTCGATGGCTGTGTTCAAGAAGTCCAAGAAAGCCTATACGGCTACAGTACTGTGGACGCAGGGGCGTCAACTGAGCACTGCCATAGGCATTACTCTGCCTTACCTGGTGTTAGGCAGATAACTGGCCTATCTTGCTATTTTTCGTGAAGCACGTTCCAGTACTTTATGAAGACATGCCCGATTGTAGCTTTGCCAAGCATCTCGTAAAGAGTCTCTGTCATTGTCGAACTTTCAATCCAGAGATTTTCACTATTGCTCCATCTACATTAATTATCATGACGGCTTCAGCACCACATGCTGATAACGTTGCGCAAGAGTTCACGAAGCATTGGCAAAACGCTACGGCAGATAGCAACCTCACCCTGCATGGGTTTCGACGATTCAAAACTAGCCACCTTATTAATCTTCGCTACCTCGAGGAAGAAATGGCTGTACTAGACAATGTCATCTACGAAGCAGGTCTCAGTTTAGATTTGAGCCCCTCGTCAGAGGATCGACTTGCATTACGGTACAGGAAAAGGGACAAAAATGCGCCCCTGATAGAGGAAACAATCACGCGAGAGACGATATTAAAACTCCGTAGCCTGATAAAGGAGTATGGTCTGTACTTGTCTCTGTCTCTGTAAAACTACCTTCGATGTGAGAAGTGGTAAGCTAATCAAACGACGTGGGAACCAGATGAGGCCGTTATCGCCTTCAACAACATCATGGTCATGGAGACATTTTCTCTTTTAGACGACGAGCAACTATCCAGCCAGCGGAAAGGATTTAATCTCTATGAAATCTATAATACCCGACTAATTCGGACGGACGCGGGCACTCGGGCTCGCACTGACCCCTTCCAGCGCCGTATACACAAGCTTCTACGCTATTTCCGCTATTGGCGACTGTCGAGAAACTATGGCCACGACTCGGAAGCATCTCGGTCGAGCCCAGCGGGCCGGCCATGGTCCTACCAAGATATGCTGCTGATGGCCGAAGTGGCAGGGCGTGCGATTGCCGCCATTACCATCGGTGTCTTTCTCCTCGTCCCGCTGGCTATCATATTCTACCAGCCCATCAATATCCAGATTGCCGCCGTCTCCGTCTTCATCCTGTCGTTTTCTCTCATTGTCGGCGCCATGATGAAGGTTTCCAACTTGGAGATGATGGCGGTAACTGCTGCTTATGCAGCGGTGCTCGCCACCTTCATCAGTAATAGCAAGTCATAACGCATCTAGAGATGCGAGCGCAAGTACTTTTGCGGAAGCGGCTCATTATGTACCTACTTTATGAGGAAACGACTATTAAATGGTACGTATATTACCAAGCACTGAAAGAGTGAAGAAAAGGCGAATTATTCATAACTTAGAGATGTTTTCTCGATTCAGTCGTCGGAAGAATCTCGAGAGGCATATAACCAGCATTTCCCTTTTGATAATGACAACTACCTAAAGTTAGAAAGTTTTCTCCATACTCAACAGCACGGTCGTACAATGTACAAGGAACCGGAGTTAAGAGAGCTAACATGTTCGGGTCCGGGCATAATACAATATGGACGTCTTCTTGCCAAAAACGATGGTGCTGTTGGTGTGGCCGAGGTTGTTATCTTGCTCTAGCCCGTCCTTGCTTGAGCCATCATCTGCAACACATCACAGACTGCATACCAACAGTCAAGTTAGCATCTTATCTCCTTGGTAGATTCTGTCCCCAAAGCATTTCCACTGCCACCAACACTATTACCATGCGTATGAACTCGAATCAGGAGATAGTTCCTCCGCACGCGCATTCTGGCCCAGGACAGGAGGATTATACCGCCATCTGGTGATATAGTGACGTTTACTTCAGCCTGTCTTTACCTGCATCCCCTGTTATTTCGAGCTTACCACGGGCGTCTCATGGCCTGGCTTGAGTAAGACGTCGGTGCTCTTATATCACCATCTAAACTTACCTAGTTTGCCTTAATATGAGATGGTCTTTTGAGAGGGGTTTATATGGAGCTTCCTGTGCTTCTATGTAGGAGATAGTTTCGTATATGCTTTGAACGGACGGAGAAACTCTGAACTTTTGGTTTTAGTTTGCTGGTGTTTCCCGTCACTAGTAGTCCCCAATCGTGCCATCGCTGTAGGTAAGAAGGCAAATGGGCCAGTAACATGAGCCGTGAATGTCCTTCAACACGGTCTACATGACAGCTTCGACTTCTACTGTGATGAAAGCCCTGCTCTTGCAGAGCAATGGACATCTCGGCATGGATTAGGCGAAGTTAGATTAGCGACCTTCTTAGGTCTGTCTCTGCTAGGTTAGGTGTATCCTAACCTTGGCAATACCTAGGTAGGTACTAGGGGAAGACGGTTCGGTAAACGGCACATTTTACCAATCTAGGGGCACCCCGCCAAGGCACCCCCAACCTGTCTAAGATGCCAACAATTCTTACATGACTTCCTGTTACTAGAATCGAAGTATATATCTCATGCGTACCTAGGTAAATAGGTAGTGGTTGAGCCTTTCCTGTACTCGACCCGGTCAAGGAAGCCCGCCCTATTTATGTATTTCGTTTTAAGGTTACCGTATACATTGCTGTTTACGTACCATCCTGTCCTGCGTTCACAAGTAAAATCGGTGAGTACGCTAGCTACGGGCAGGTATTATGTTAGCCCTCCTGCGCTAGGTTACTTATATACTAGGTAGGTACCCCTAACGCTTTTACTTACTAAGGTCTCGGCCCGGAGTGGTCTCCTTTATTAGGGTGAGGTGCCTACCTAAGTCTAGGTACCTACCCACGTGCTGGTGAGACATCTCTGATAGTAAACTGCAACTCGTGCGCCTACTTTTGTGGTGTGGACTGGACTGCTGAAGCCCTGTCGCAACTATCCATTCGAAACCGAGTACACCACGTCATGCGGCCTCAACACATTGACTTTCTCACCTGATCCCGCCTCTCCGCCTTAAAACTCTAGGCATTCACGCACGCTAGCTATACCATACATATAAACTGCCCCTAGGTATCCTAGGTATAAGAACGGGGGTCCCCTTCCCCCATCAGAAGTCTGCCATTCGAGGAGAATTGCTCTTTCTTTTTCCTTCTCCTCCATAGACCTCTGCTTCATCACATTACTTAAAGAATAATTGCCGCTGAAAGATGAAGGACCCTTTCCCGATACCGCCTATCCCCGCCCTCAGTAACGCCGTCCAGCCGTTGGCCGACTACCTGAGCCTGCCGACGCTGCCCGTGCACATCCACGAGGTCCTCATAACGGCCGCCTTCTACGAGTTCGTCCGCAGCGTCGTCTCCCCCGTGCTGTCCCGCCGCCTCTTCCCCCGCCAGTATGGCGTTCTTACAAAGACGAAGAAGCTGAACTGGGACGTGCACGTCGTCTCCCTCGTCCAGAGCACCACCATCAACGCCCTGGCCCTGTGGGTCATGTACGCCGACGAGGAGCGGAAGCAGATGGACTGGCAGGAGCGCCTATGGGGCTATACAGGGGGATCGGCCATGATCCAGGCCCTAGCCGCCGGATATTTCGTCTGGGACCTGTTCATCACCGCCGCCAACGTGAATATCTTCGGCCTCGGCATGTTGGCCCACGCCGTTAGCGCTCTCCTCGTCTACTCTTTCGGCTTCGTAAGTGTTTTCTGCTTGCAGCTTCCCCTCACTGCCCGATTGTCTCAGCGGCTGACAGCAATGCTTTTGAATAGCGACCCTTTGTCAACTTCTACAGCTGCAATTTCATCCTGTGGGAACTCTCCTCGCCCTTCCTCAACATGCACTGGTTCTTCGACAAGCTGGGCATGACGGGATCGCGTGCGCAGCTCTACAACGGCCTCGTGCTGATCGGCACGTTCTTCTCCTGCCGTCTGGTATGGGGAACGTGGCAATCCTTCCTCATCTATCGTGACCTGTGGTTCGGCGTGACGATAGGTCCCGACTACACGGCCATCCTGGGGGCCGGTAAGTCCGCTAACGGCGACTTCGTGGTGTCTCCGACATCGCCTCCCGCGCGGTACGCCGAGACTATGCGTTTCGTTACCCCGGACACCGTCATCCCCATCTGGCTGGCCGCCGTCTACGTCGGCAGCAACTTGACCCTCAACTCGCTCAATTTCTACTGGTTCTTCAAGATGATCGACGCTGTGCGTAAGAGGTTCGAGCCCGCGGCCGAGGGCAAGAAGGGGGATAAAGCAGAGAGGGAGTCGGAGAAATTGCTCAAGGGCTCCGCTGACGGAACTGCTGTATTGGCTACGGGCGTGGCTGAAGAGGACGTCACGACACGCGCCAGACGGCGAACCCTACTTGATGGGGAGGACCCCGATGCGCCGCCGCCGATCTAAATTATGTAACGAGGTAATATCAAACCGCCGTGTCTTGTAAATCCTGGCGTGAATATCATACATACATATTATTATGTACGCAAAGACTTTACAACATGGTATAATTTTACTGACCCCCCTTCTTTCTCACCTATATATTTCTCTCATGAGATACAGTTTCTTCTTCAAGCTTGTTGGATATAATTCATGAATAACCTTCCATTGGAGGTCTAACCTCCGACATATTTGCGACCCTTCTCGGAAACCGATAGTTGGTAGCGAGGGCTTATGAATCGCCGTGGGCATAGGAGTGGTAATGGGAAACGGACACGGATTTACACACTTTTGCTAAAGATAATGGCAATGAAGCGAAGTGACAAGATAGAGGAAGATTTAGCAATGAATAATAATTATTAAGTACTGCTAATATTTTTATGTACTAGAGCCTTTGATGGATAAAAATTTAAATTATGAGATCCGTATGCTTCGCAATGCTTTCGTTTCGTGTGAATGAACATTTTGAATTTGATGTCCAACCCAACCCCCGTTCGTCGTTTCGGTCTCTTCGAGCGCCTGGACTCTCTCGCATCACATGACACATACTTTGTGTGGTGGAAAAGATACGTTTTCAAAGGAGCTTGGGAGAAGAGGGGGGGACTCAAGTTCGAGGCATATTGTCGTCCTAGCCGGCCCACAGTAGTCTACAGGGAGCGTTTCTATCACTCCAAAACGATCGTGCTTGGGCCAATATAAGGTAGTCAGGTCTAGAATCCAAAGGGGTTTTCGGGCGCTATGACTTATTAGAATCGTGGGCAGATGGATGGGAAGGGGGAAGATAGATATGTTTTGTGACTTACTTGCTTGTGCGAGGTTGGCGCGGCGGCCGGTTGGCTGCGGGGCAATCTTCGCAGCGACGCCGAATCGTACGGATGGCGGAGGACCGGTCTTCTGGGGCTGAAGAGGAGCCGGTGGCGGCGGTTGTTGAGCCGGTCCATTCATTGCTGGGTTGAAGCCTCCACCAAACCCGCCAAATCCGGGTTGTTGCGGCTGCATCTGAGGCTGAGAAGTAGGCATGCTAGTTCTCTGGGGTTCTAACGAGGGCGGTAGGAATGAGTTAATGCCTGTTGGCTGGGGGAACTGTTGAAGGGGTGGGAAACTGCTTGTGAAGCCTGTCGGTTGGCTTGGAATGGGTGAGAATTGCTGAGTGCGTGGATCAGCGAAGGGGCTCTGCATCTGAGGCGCTCCCGTCATTTGAGGCTGCATAAACTGTTGAGGGCCATATCCGGTGGGCTGCGGCATGCTTGGTGGTGCGTTATACTGCATAAAGGTCTGGCCAGTTGTTTGCGGTTGGAAATTTCCCATGTAAGGCTGCTGGAAACGTTGTTGGCTGAGCTCGTTCAAGCTTTGTCCAGGGGGTGCTATGCCCGTAATCTGGGGTTGCAGAGCCGGTATAGACGGCGGTGCAAAACCACTTGGCTGTGCCGATTGTGGCGCTGATACCGGACGCGGTGGCGGAGGCGGCATAAGAGCACCTTGTCCACTCATCATCTGGGGAGGCGTTGGTCGTTGTCGGTTTCCGAGACCAAGATTTAAGGGTTGTGCCGGCGTTACGGGGCCTGTTGGGTTCGCGGGAATACCCGAAAAGAACGAAGGGGTGGCACCTTGCGGCTGAGCCGGTGGTTGAGCAGGTTGAGGCTGGTTGGGTGTCTGCGTCTGCTGTGGTTGTAAATTCTGGGCTAAGGTGGGCGCGGGAGTTGGCGGCTCTACCTTCGTGGGCTGTAGTGGTTGGTTGAGCAGAGAGAGCTCCTGCATAGCCTGTGATGGCGGGGGTTGAGCTTGAGCTTGAGGCTGAACGGGTGTAGTAGTTTTGGGTTCGGGATTTGGAGCTGGTTTAGATTGCTGTGCCTCTGCCTGTTTTGCAGGCTTGACGTCCCACGCATCGTCGTCGAATCCACTACTAGTTGCTTTGTTAGACGGTTTGGACCCCTCTGGTGAAGACGAGTTAGATTGGCCGGTCTCGCCATCTTTCGGCTGAGAGAATGCCTTGGCATCGACAACATCACTCGTCTGGACTGCCGGAGCGGGACGGCCTTTTCGTGTGTTGTTTCGAAGCGTGCCGCCTGGCCCCGAGAAAAGGCCCCCAGCGGATCCATTCTCACCGTCGCCGTCGCTTCTCTTCTTATCGCGCCCGAACTTCTTATCTAAATAGCGCATAACTTTGATGATATCTCCCTCACGTAGACCAAGATTGCGAAGGATTCCCGCGTCAACATCAGGGAGCACACTCTCGTCCATGGAATCTCTGGCAAATGCCTGTGCGTAACGTTCACACAAACCGACGGAAACATCGCAAGAGAGGAAAAACTGGAACCAATCGTACTCGGGTTTTGCAGGCTGGACAGAAGCCCCAATGTTGCTTGATGACACATCCTTGCTGGGATTTCTCATCGACCTGGCCCTCTTGACATCTGCGAGAGGCTTATCTTCGTCTAGGGATATTCCGAGCGTCCTTTCAACGTATTCAATGTCCTCCATGGACATCTTAGCCAAAGGCACTGCAATTTTAACGCCGTTCATCTTGTGCAGATTGATCTTGCCGTCCTTAAGTCCCAGGAACTGTGCTTCGACGCTAAACGACTTCGATCTGTCGGTCCAAACTCGTACCTTCGACAAATCGGGTTCTGCAGGGAGTGTTAGTGCCCAAGGTTCATAAAGCCATGTCATGACGGACTTACTGGGTTTTGACATGGACCGGCCCGGCTCTGAGCGGCTGTTCTCTCGTCTGCTTCGCTGTTGCGTAGAATGGTTACTAATGTCCTGAGCCGACAAACTACTATGCCTTTCAGGCAAACGCATGCCGGGCCCTACCTCAGCTGCTTTTTGATCCCTTTTTATGGCTTCCCTGGTCAGGCGTGCCTCTTCCTCCCGATTTTGTGCGACAAGGGATTTGCCGGCACTAATACCTGACGGGGCCGAGGTCGCTATGGTTTCCAAGACTTCAACGTAGCTACTAGGCACGACACCTTCTTTCCCGTTCTTGAGCCGTCGAACTTGCCACCACTCGTCGCTCTTGGTGTCGTCCAGGATAATTACTTCGTCACCCACGCCCACAGTAACCTCGTCGTCTCCTTGTGCCATGAAATCGTATAATATCTGACCCCGTTTTCGCGTGCCTTGACCTGTTCCGGCTGCAATGACTTCACGAAGGCCTTCGGCTTTCACGGCCCCTGAAAGCTCACCCAGTGCACTGACAATTTCTTCGGCCGTATCTTTCGCTCCCGCATGGAAATCAATGCTCTTACTAGGTCGGACCAACTCTAAGAACACGTGCTTCCCTTCTCTCGAATAGTGCGTCATCTTCTCTGCCGTCCACTCTTGGGTTGGGCCGTCTTGGGCTTTCTCCGGGGCAATGAGAATTACCGCCGTTTTTAGATTAATGCCTAGCGTCGTGGGCATCTTCTTCTTCTTACCCATAACCGATACCATCTCGTTAATATTATACATATGGAACCCACCCGGAACGAGAGGGCTGAATGACGGAGCTTGACCCCCGCGATCGTCGTTAACACGGCTCGAAGTTCGTTGTGGGAGTGGCGGCGAAACCGGGGGTTGCCCGTTGGATAGTGTTGAGCGAGAACGGGGCCGTGTTGGGAGTGCAGGACTCGATTCCTCCTCCTCGGCCTCATCAGCATACGATACGTGTCGTGGGGGAAGGGTAATCGGAGGCGGGGTGGCAGCTCGTGTGGAAGCCCTTCCTTGCATCACATCCGCCAGAGTGGCTGCTGGACCAGTCGGTGACGTAGGAGAGGCAGTCGAAGAGGGCCGGTCTGGAAGGGGAGGACTCTTAGGAGTATCCGGTTCGGGAACGGCCACAGTTCGTGCAGGCAGCGCAGGAGGCGATATGGGCAATTCTGGCTCGGATTCGGGTTCGGGTTCAGGTGGTTGCTGGGCAGCGCCATCACTCATCTCTATGTAGTTGGCAGGCACGAAACCGTATTCCGACTCATAGCCGACGAGAATCCAATCCGGGTCTGATGCATCATATACGCGCAACGGGGCATCTTCGGGGAACGAAAGCTCTTCATCGGTCTGACGGGTATATTCATACAGCGACCTGGCATGGCTAGCAGCTTGGGCCTGTTATAAGTCTTAGCAACCACTGCCCCTGAAATGCAAAGCAAACAGTCGGAATGGAACGCACCTCTTCTAAATAATTGTTGGGTACCAGGCCAACGGGTTCATCATCTTCATCCGCGCTTGCCTTCTTTTTAGCTTTCCACCAATCATCCTCTTGACTCTTCTCCAGTACACAGAGCACATCTCCCTCGCTTATGGCAAGCTCGCCCTCAGATTGCGGCGCATAGTCATATATCGCCTTATAGATCCCCACGAAACCCATGGTTACTTTTTTTCACTCTTTAGAAAAACAAGCCGCGACGGTCTAGCGATGTAACTCCTGAGGTGTTTCAAATTATGGCTACTTCACAAGTCACGGCAGAGGCCAGGGCGAGCGCACTTTCGCGGCGGCGGGAATCAGCAACCAGTCGTTGTCGAATAGACTTGCAGTAGGGCCGTTCATGTAATTGCTAGGAGAAATTCTAGAAAACGGCGCTTCCGGGACGGTGTTCGAGGCAGGAGTATCGGTGTCAAGACTGAGGACGCGGGCTTAAGCTTATCGGAATCGGAGGGAGGAGAGCGCAGATGCAGGTAGGAAAGATTCAAGGCAAATGCAGCAGAAGATACGCGTATTGTATTGATAGCCACATCTACTAGGAAATCTTAACGGCTATGTTTTACCGTGGCTCGAAGGTTAGTCAAATGAGGAAGAAATTCGACGCAAAAAGGTGATCTTCCTTCGCAACAGCATCCAGGCAATGGAAGCCAAAGCTCATGTGTGACCCTTTACCGAGAAGTGTGGCAGGATAGGTCGATGACGGGACGGGAGTAACAGATAGCCGTCAGTACCTCCTGCGTGTAGATGTATACCTAATGCTAGGATGTAGGCAATGTCGGTAGGGATTGCGTTGCGCGAAAGGTTGCGGATAGCTACTCGGTCAGGGAGAAAAAGTGAAGTAGAGAAGGCATATGGAGGTACCTACAAGGAGGTAAGTAAGCAAGTATCTGCAATGTAGTGGAGGAAATAGGTTAAAGGCAGATTGCCTGACATCAGCAATGAGGTCTTTGAAGTTGGGCCCAGAAGGGGAGGAGGGTAGTACAAGGTTATCAGAATACGGCAGGTACCCCAGCACTCGGGTTCCTCTCAAGTACAGATCTGTACCTATGAAGTAGTTTGTACTTAAAACCTATCTTCACCTACCCATGCGCTAGTACTTTCTGGGAAATGGGACCAACCCCCCTCCCGATCCACGGCCCTCCCTATCTCCCAGCTTCAGCTCGCATATTTACCGCCGTCCCAGCCACGTTTCTCTGAGCTCCAGTCCTTATGCGGCATGCCTAACCTAGGTATCTGTGGGCTCTCGGATACCTGTACAGATCTTGTAATCTGTACATCAAATTAAGAGTTCATGTAACCTTGAGGCTGGGATTGTGATCCACAGATGACAAGCGAAAGCGATATAATACTGCTATTCGAATATGCTGTCCAAAAATTAACAATTTTCCTCTTGGCACTAGAAAGTCCAAATCTTCTAGCCCTTCCTCCAAGCCAAGGGTGCGCGTTCCGGATGCAGCATCTGCAATAACAAGACATAACCCGAGTCTGTCTTGATGAGATCTTTAACCCTTTCCCGCGCCGTGTCAAGGGTTTCGCCGTCCCGCGGCACCGGATATACCCGCCAGTCCTTGAACAGTGTTGCGATGGTTGCCACGAACTCAGTCTGGGAGAATTTCCTGCCGGGACAATCGCGTATTCCTTCGGACCAGCCGAGAAACGCGCCGCGTATGGGCATGTTCAAGTCCTCCTTGCCTGCCGCTGGGGTAGCCGTAGCCGTGCCGGTTATATTAAAGGTAGCAGCTGCTGGCTTGACCCATCGCGATGGCTTCCAATTGAGCGAGTCTAGGCCCCAGAACCTCGGGTCAGTTTGTACCGACCCGTAGCTGGGCGAAACCATGGTCTGAGGGGGGATAAGATACGTTTTGTCCCCGACCTTCAACGACCGGGCTTTATTGGCCGTCAATTTGATCGAGGGCACAATGGTATAAAGTCGCAAAGTCTCAAACATGACTGCATGGCACCGCTTCAGGCGCGGTAAATCGGTTCGATAATCCCACTCGGATGGCGGGCGGCCACCAAACACCAGATTTATCTCTTCTGACAACCAATCCTGCACACCCGGATATGCGGCCAGGAAATACAGGGCGAACGTAAAGGTATGAGACGTGGTGTCGTGGCCGGCGAAGTTGAACGTAAATAAAGTCCCATAAATTTCGCTCTCAGTGAGACCAGTTGAGGTCTCTGCTTCGTCTTGGGATGCGCGGACCAGTAACGTCAAAGGTTGTGGTCTCCAGCCCGTCCCTCACTATGGGCGCATTTTTCTTCCGCGTAGAGGTGAGTCATGTATGTCTGAAATGCGACGCACGCCTCGTGGACTGTCCGGAGCTTTTGTGGGAGCCAAGGAATCGAAAGAAATTTCCTCCCGAGCCCAAGGATAAGGACAAGATTTTCCAAAACACACTGCAAAGACTCCTTGTAGTTACTAGACGGGCTTGCCGAGCGCCTCTCATCGTGGCCCTCAAACTTGAAGGACTTGCCGAAACCCGCCCGCGACAGCACGTGAAGAGAGAGTGTCCGCATATCATCTGCAGAATGCGGTATCGACTTCTTCGAGGTCCAGTAAGCGAGCATGTCGTGGGCCAACTGGATGGTTTCTGACCAGACTATTTGATTGTTCTGCTCATTGAAACAACGGGTTGCGATTCTGCGCATGAGTTTCCATCGCTCACCGTCAACCTGTTTTGTCCGCCCTCCCCGTTATCATACCGTTAATGGACCGGGGTACTGCAGTTCGCAGTGTCAAGCTTACAGTTGATATATTAGGGCCAAATGCGTCCAGCATTTCTATGATCCGGCATCGTCAGCATAATCCAAACAGCGTCTATTCATGTGGGTAACCTCTACATAGAAATGAGAGCGGTGGAGAAGGGGTGTGTGTGTGTGTGCACATACCACTGACCATGAGAGGTCGTACGAAATCGGCTCCTCTCCGGTACACCGCCATCAGCGCTTCAGGGTCATTGATATAGAGCCAGTTCTTGAAAGGCGTCACTAGGATCCAAATATCACCCATCTCGGCATGGGACCTGTACCTGTCCTCCACCTCCCACCCGCGCCAGTTGTACCGGGTAAAGCTGTTGTTTCCGCCGAAGAAGAACGGCAGACTGCGGCGGCAAAACGCCGTTGTCCTCCTGTCTATCAAGGCCCAGAAGTTGTTTATAGGACTGAAGGGGATGATACGGATAGGTACGCCGAGGGTCCTCGCCGCGCGATAGTTGCGTATTATACACAAGATATTGTTGATCGCGGCGGCACATGCTACGGAACTGACGATAGCGACTAGGTTTATGAACCAGGCCATTTTTCTTCTTTTTTACGTAGGAAGTGTATTTGACCTGACCCAAAACCAAAAACAGCTTCAGTCTTTCTTTTTATCTGAGATCATTTCACCACACAAACACAAGAGCCAAAATCCTGCGCACACATGTAGGTCTATATATATATGTATGTATGTAGAATATCTAACCTAATCGAACCGAAAAATATCTCCATAGATAGCTAGGTTAATTAATTAACTTGTATATGCTGCTATTTTTAGATGACACCGTTAGTCGACGTTTTCTTCCCCCCTTGCTTACTTTGACGACTAGCGATACTTTAAACCTCTTGCGGAATGATTCTAGCTTCGTGGAATGAGATAACCTTGGGACTTCTGCATGCATACATACATAGGCACCAGGATAGACGCTTCTCTTGGCGCTGTGGATTTATATTGAGTATGTTCAAGTAGCGAGCGCATCATTGGGGGTGTTGCATGCATTTGTTTTTGACGCATGCAGCTATTTGCAACTTAGACAGCATATACCTAGTAACATAGAAGCATATTCATTATATCTCGGTATAAAGGCGAGCTTAAACTGTAAATACTACTTAGCTTCAACACCCTAACCTTTGGCTTTAGCCGAAGGACACATGTGAAATAGTCCGACAATATAGCCAGGCATTACAATGTGTCTATTGATGGCCATAGTGGGCTTATATATTTATACCAGTTCCTCGTCATCAGATCGTCAATAAAGTATTTCTAGGTATTAGAACGTAGGGTAGAAGTAATGACTAACGAAAACATGCTGGGACAGGACAGACAACATTCTCATTTCAAAGCACAACCTCTTAATATATATAATAGCTCGTCCCGAATCTCTCTAATGTCCATGACCTTCCCCCCACCCTCATGTTATCTAAACTAAACTTGACTATCGTTCTTAAAGCGAGCAAAGCAGTTTAAAAAAAAAAAACAAAGAGAAGCAGAAACTGCCAGCTATGATGGGTCCTCTTTGCCTCCATGTCGCCTAGGCATACTGCGGGAAGAAAGCGCATCATCCGAGCCGTGTATCGACTCACGGCGTAATGTATCGTGTCTCGAGGCTCTTGTCATCATCCCGGGGATATATCGCGGTTCATGACTCGATAAGTGCACGTCTCGGAGCGATTCTGTCTGCCATGAGGATTCGTCTTGCATTGTGAAAGACATAGAACCAGGGGCCGTACCTTGTCCAGCCACGCTGCGACTATCTGGCAGTGAAGTGTTCGCGTCTGTCCGTGCGCCCGATAGATCACGTTGTGCAGCCTCAATAAGGCTCATGTTGGAAGAGACTGGACGTTTAGACCCCGATGGGACAAAATCGCCAGCTACATCAGTCTTCGCCCAAGAGGCATGGTTAGCAATTCAGTATAGACAGGACAAAACGACGGCTCAAAACTTGGACAACAAATTGCAGCAAGTTGACTGTTTGACAAATGCAGTATTAGGGAGGGCCGGGGGCCACTTAAGACCGTTCAAAAAACCGTCACAATGGACAAGACCTATTTAGAATGGTTCGGAACTGAGCCTACCCATAGCGGTGAGATCGAATTGACTCCGATGGACGGATGACGCTCTGCGAACTCTGCCACCTCGTTATTCGAGGTATATCTCGCAATCCTACTGCAGATTAGCTTGGTTCCTCAACAGTGAGAGAGAGAAGGATGCGCACATTCGGTGTTCTTCTACCCAAGTTTCATGTCTGTATTCTTCTCGTCTATCGGGAATGTTCGTCTTGATCATCTTATTCCCCTGTGCGCCAGGGAGGTGAAAGTTTTCGCCTAGCCAAAGTTGTTTGACCGAGTATTCGTAACCGCTCTGCTTGACCGAGTTCTTCGCCAATTCACACATGTCTACCGGGCTGAGTTTGCATATCTGCGCCGCAACCGCATACTCCTCCATTAGGGGCTCTCTGGTGAAGGCAAATTGCAGCGGGTCGTCTGTCGACAGAGACACATTGAGGCCGCGCCTGAAATATTGGTGGAACGGGTTCCTTTCGTATGCGAGGAACAGTGCATTGTTGCTCAGAGGCGACATAGCAATGCCGATCTGCTCGAGGTAGAAGATGTATTGCAGCAAAGGCACTTTACGCAGCAGAAGACCATGGCTTATACTATGACAGCTAAGCAGCGCCACAGCCAGGTGTTCCACATCTCCCGCTTCACCACAATGCGGACGAAGCAGGAAGGTATTGAAACCTCGCTGGCGACGCCAGAAATTAAGCGATGTCATGTTAGAGAAAAGATAGTAGATCCAGTAGCTATACGGAGGATTTTGCTGGGAATTCCATTCGTGCGGCACTGGGAACTTCTTGAAGAGGCGCCGCTCCACTTTGCTCTCGTCGTCAACGCTGTCAAAGCCGATGACCCGCTGCAGAAAAATGTGCAGCTTGGGGTGTTTCTCTGGTTCCTTGGTGACTTCGAATAGCGGTTGGAAGATATTTCTCACGACCTGTTCGAATGACCCCATCAGGCCGCTCGCTTTGTAGACGTCATAAAGCCGGGGGATCTGAATGAGCCATCGGACATTGTGGGAAAATAGCTTGTTGTCCACAACCCACGCTGCTAGCTTGTCCCATTCATCTAAGGACCTACCATATATGGAGATGCGCCATTCCACCATTTGGTACTTGCTGGACTCGAGATCGGACATGACCTCCTTGGTGATTTCGGCCAGATAGCGCCCTTGGATATGGTTGTCTGTTTTCAAGAAGATCGTTCGAAGCCGGGACTCGCCGATGGGGTTATACTTCAAGTTGAACTTGTCAAACCGGTGGAAAGAATCGGTATGGGCCTAAACAGATAGTTGGTCAATATTTGGTTCAGGGCTAGGATATACAGTGTCACTACGCACATGCATGTCGAGAGTATCGATACTCAGGTCGTACGCCGTCAGGTTGATACTCTCGAATACCTCTCGAAGAGTGAGGTTCTTCCCGTCTCTGGAGAGGACGTATTCATCGGGGCACTTCTTCATCTTGCTCTTGATGAAACGGAGAAGATGTTTTTGATTCATGCACGCAGAGTGATGAACGTGAGTATCGACCTTCCTCACATTATAGAAGTCTCGGTGCGGCACCTTCTTGGTATCCGCAGTCTCTTGATATTCGTTAAGGAGGGCGTATAGATTGAATTTCCCTTCGAGGTACTGCAGTCTCCTGAAGGCGAAGCTCTTGCTTGGCCCATCCGAGGAAACTGTTAGTATCTTCTCAAGGTCCATGTAAAAATCCTTAATGGTTGGTACGCCAACGACAGGAGTATTCGCCTCTTCTGCAGCTGCATTCTCGAACACTTGATACACACCATTCTCATCCATATGGAACGTAAATTCACTGGCCCCGGGAAGGGGTAGTAAGTCATTCATGTCAAAGTCTTCTCCGATATCTTGCCCAGCCTTGCGTCTCTTCGCATTCGTAGGCTTCTTCGGCTCGGCATCGAGAGAGGCACCCTGAGCTCCTGGCGTAGAGTCGTCCGCTTGGGACTGGGGTGTCCGCTGTGGCAAGACCATACTGTTGCTCAAGCTGTTAGGAGCAGTGTTTTGGCCATTTGGATACTGCTCCGGGGGGGGATCGGTCCAGGCTGGCTCGGGCGGCGGAGGATAGATGCGCCAGCTCGGCTCATCTTTCGGATTATCGCCATCCCGCTGCAGAGACAATCGGATGTACTTATGGCGAATATCGAGGACTTTTTGTATATTTTGGAATATTGTGCGCAGTTCAGCTGTAACGTGATCGTCATTCTCAGCAGAGGCATCGGCGACGCCAACAGGCGCCACACCATGATACTCCATGTTCTGCTGTAGGTTGGGACTTGATTCCTCACGGACAAAGCGGTGGGTGGGAAGGCGGTTGAGGGCATTGTCACCCAAAGACGGGCGTGTGGCAGTCCGCGGTGTAATGTAGGACCCGCGTGGCATCGTGCTAGGCGAGCCAGTAATATACGGCAGATTATAGCTCTGAGCAGGTTTGGGGAGAGGTACAATGCTCGGCCGCACAGGCGGCTGCCCCTGCGTGACGCTGCCGCCAGCGCCTTCGTTGGGAAGACTGGGGAGAGGTGGGCTGCTATGGGGAGTAGCATGAGTCTGGCTGCGACTTCCAGGTTCGACCTTGAGTGTATCAAGCTGCTGGCTTCTTTGATAGAAGAGCTTGGCATCAGTTTGACTCATCTGGCGCTCAGCAACCGGATCATAGAATGTAGTCTTCCTAGGAACATCTCGAGGTAGCATGCCATCTTCTAGGCTGGCACCAGTGCTTTCCGCAGCGGTGTTGCCACCGGCAGCGCCACCGGGAGCATGGTGCTGAGAGAAGCCGTGTCCGTCGTTGCCCACACCCTCGTCCTCGTCATTCGCATCATCACGGTCTTTATCGTGTTCATCCCCCGAGTCGTTATCATCGAGTCCGATGTTGTGGCCAGCCGTGTCGGATTCGTCCGACTCGAAGTCGAAGGTATGGCCACCTGAGCGCTGATGCGGTGATGTCGAATGGAAACTTGCTACATGGCCCTGTCAGTCGACGTGGTGTGAGGACAGAGGAGGGCGCAAGACTTTACTAACAGTGCATAATAACGGAAGACTTTGGGCGGACTGGGCTAGTTTACGACCGAGTCTTACTGATATTTCCCTTTCTGTTGGCGTTGAGACGAAGAAAGCTTGACTGCGACAAACTAGTGCAATAAAAAAGAGAAATTATATTAGTACCCAACTTCCAGTGTGCATAAACATATGTACCTGCTTGTGATAGCATGGAAATCCCCAAATTGGGACTATTGATGCACGTCAAAGTCGCTTCCAATGGGCCACGGCATGCATTACCCCACCATTTTAACTCTCTTCCCCCCTCCCCCCCTGCAGGCAACCTTGGAAGATTACCATGCCAGTCGGTTCCCGCCAGGTTCCGCCATGCACCGGCGATGAAACTCCCTGCCGGGATTGCATACTAGGGTAAGTGAATGGAGCCAGTATGGGTTATCTGCATTGTTCAAGTTTAACGCAATCTAATTACTAGTTGTGCAATCCTCTATTGTCCGGCACCCCTATTCAACACCATTATTGTTGTCTCTAACCTTTCCCTTGGCACTTTTCTCATAACTCTCTTCCATTACTCGGTTGCCTATGGCCCGAGGGAATTGTCTATCATTTCCATTCACTACGCTAGTATTCTCGTCGTACTCCCTCTCTGGATTTGGGACATCTTAGTCAGGAAACTAATGAGAGACTGAAACTGCTCCTCTGTAAGTCTCCATACATGAACAGTGCCTGTGCATGAAGGTCTCGACACTACGGGGTTTATTAGTCATTTGAATGCGCCAGCCCCATGCTAACGGGCTTCGGAACCGGGTTTACCTCGTTGAGATAGAACGACACGTCCTCCGCCCAGTAACCTGCCACATCTGCGAGGCCAAAGTGGTACTGTTCAAATTCCATGTACTGGCTATGGAAGAAGAGAGTAGACTTGGGATCTAAGGGCAGCAACCCGCTCCCGGGACCCGGGGTCCCTATATGCAACAACACTATTGATATCTCCCTTACGGAGCTTCTCATCTGACTGAAGTAGTAAAACAACAATGTGATGGGTGGAGACGACGGCCATTCCAACAAATGAAATTTCAAATTATCGAGTGTTCGCAGGTACAGATTGATATCTGTCCACCAGCTGGACAACTGTTCAGCTAAAGCTTACTCACAGTGGTCATCGTGTGATGCTTACCTGAGCAGGCAGGGTGATAGTAGATGAGTTGAACGTGTCCCGGTAGGCCTCCGCTTTCTCGAGGCCCTCATCACAGAGGGCTCTGTGCTCTACCAGGGGATGGGTTTTATAATGTGTGAGCCCCTTGCAGAACTGGCCACTTCCAGCAGCTGGAGACCATCGACAAGTTGAGCCATGGTGATCAGAGTGGTTTCACTAGCAAGAACCTTTGCTGGGGTCCTATCATACTCGACGGCGATCATTTTCGAGGCTGTCCTTCGAGGCTCGAGGTGTTTTCTTGTATTCAGGGATTGTTTGTGAGGAGGTATTGGCCACCATGCTGAGTCACCGACAACATATGAAGCTGCACTTGGTCGGAAGTAAATTCGAGGAGAAGTTCAAACAACGAATGGAAAACGCGATCGGGGAACGAGGATATCCAAGGTGGGATGGTGAAAGCGACAAGCACCAAGTTCGGTTGCCAAAGTTGTTTCCGTCGACAGACTCGACGGACCTTTTAAGCACCTCGACCAACCGCTCTCGCCCCTACCATCCATGAGCAACATCTAGCTGAGCCACATACAATGTAGGAACCAAAAGGAACCATACCCAATACCTAAGTATCTAGGTAGGTATCTAGGTAGGGTGGCCAAGGTAGCGGGCTACAGTGGAAGTTAACACTTTGCGGGGCTAATCAGGGCTGGCGCAGGCCGGCGACAGTCTTGCCGTCTAAAACGAGCAGACAGATGCTCCAGGAGTAATTCACTCTTAAAAATGGCAGAAAATAATCCTCCCGGGACAATTAAGAGGAAGCCCTTAGGACAAACAGGTTGGAGAATCCGGTCGATATTGGAAACACAACATGTTCGGGGGTTATGTTGATATGCGCGACTACGATGGATGCGAGATGATCGGTACCAATGCGGCGAACAATGCCTACGTTCCTGGCGCAAGAATCCGACAGATTATCCGACGGGGTATGTTATGTTTTGTGGCTGCCAGAATAATATCAAAAGAAGCTTATTCAAGTAACCTTGACACACAGACTTGGATAACTTAGACTTCACAGATCCGGATGTTGACTGCAAAGAGTATCGAGCAAAGCAAATAGACCCTCTTGCCTGGACGAATGGAAGGTACACCGATCCTCATAGGGGCATCTCACATTCTTTAGTGCGTGAACTCTCCGATGACACCGTCACAAGGTTGATGATCAGCGAAGGTCCTTAGTACGACATCTTACGATGCGAGGGGCTCAAAAGATATTCCATGAGTGGAGACATCCCATTCGATATACTCAGAGCGCATGTGTTATTAGGCCAGTCGGGTAGGAACCTGGGCAGCCTGCCCCTACCATAACTGCTATATTTTTCTTGGTTTAAATAGTGTCTAAGCAACAGCCATTCATCGTGTGTCAATGCCATTACTTGCCACCGCCCGAGGAATAGCTACAGCTCAATTGGCAGTACGTGGAAAGCGTATGTCTATATAGTTTGGGTGCAGAACCCTCTCTTAGATTCCTGTTCTTCAGCTTTGGATCTTCCTCCAGATATAGGGTATAGGTTAGTTGGTCCCTGGAGCTAAGAAATTTTGAGAATACTGGGGCTAGAGAAGTGCGCTGCCAAGGTGTGGTTATCTAGGGGTGGGGTAAACGAAAGAGCCGCAATTCTCCGAGACAAGGCTCTAGACAGAGTCAGAACCGAACTTTCACGTAGGAATAGGAAAGTGTAATGGCCAGCCATTTAAGTGTGTAGTATCTAAGTATGCATGTTGAGTACCAATACAAACTGTTGTGGGCTCGTGCCGATTTACTCGTCAATACCGACGACACCAAATTAATTACCTGCCTACCTTAGGTACTAGTCAATTCGATAGCTATATGAAATAAGAAAGCGAAGCGCAGAAAACCATTAGCGCTGTTAGGAATCGAACCCAACTCCACACTTATAGCTAACCTCTCTGGCAGATTGTCACAATATGGAGATAACAAAGTTAAACAAAGATGCGTATCACAGATATGTCTTACGCCGTCATAGGAAAGAAACAAGTCTCCCGCGGCGCAAGATACGGCATAGTACTTACACACTAATCTAATCGATTCACTTGGAAGTTATATTCAATGTTACGAACTGTCCGCATCCCTGGATTGAATCATCATTGACTACATACTACCAGCAGACAGTCAGGGTAAAGATTATTTTAGCGTAGCGCCTAGTCAGCCTTACCACTGCTTGCCTTAGGTCTGATGGTACCCGGCTTCTTTTCCTTCTTCGGGTCAAGAGAATACAAAGCCCCAGCCGAGAACACCACCACAGCCCCCACCAATGTGCCCGTAGCAAGGCGGTTGCCGAAGAGCCAGATGCTCAGCAGCAAGCTGATTAGCTTGCGTATGTTTAATACGATTGTGACCGTCAGCGCTGAGGACGCCGCGGCTAATAAGTTGACGCCCCTGATGCAGGCGTACTGCGTCAGCACATTCAGCACCAGATACGTCACCTGGCTTGGGATGTGGATGCCCTCCGCTGCTTTTTGCCAAGGCTCTGGTAAGGTTGCAATGCTCGCCTGGTCCATAGGTAGTCGTAGCACTAATGGAGGGCTATCCACTAGACGCATGAACTGACGGGCGAGAGAGCGCGCAAATGGTAAGAAAAGCGGAAGTGAGAGCAAGTGCGAGTAGAACAGATTCTCTTTCCACTGGGGTCCGTACTGTCTGTACGTCTCCTCTGTGTACAGACCCATAACCGCTGATAGGACTTGAGCAACGAAGAGAATCCAAAGACCAGTACCGAAGCTTGGGGGAGACGCGTCAGTGGACGACTCGGGTGCCGTTTCCTTTACAGGGTTAGTGCAACAAGACTCTCAAAATGAGATGTATCAAGGAAAGAGAGAGTATGCACGGGCTTCCTACCTTAGTTTGTGCGTCTGACCAGGCCGCCGTAATGACACCTATCGTCAGTAGCACTACAGCAGTAGTCTGAATGCGTGAGTATTTCTTGCCATAAAGGCTGCCGGCTATAATGGTAGTGATAGAGCCACCGGACCGCAGGATGATATGCACAGGGACCGAAATATCATAACTAAAGGCGTGATTGTTGAGCAGATTAATACTGAAGAACAGCACTATGTTGATCAGCCAGCGCCGAATAGGCACTCGGTTGGGTTTTATGAAGAACGGGGGCCTGGTGCGGTCGAATTGCGAGATGTACCCAGTGATAGCGACGAAGAGAAACTGCACAAAAGTCAAGAGCGTCCCTATGAGAAAGTCCGGTACGTGAGTGCCTATTCAAATCGGGTCTGGGGATGGAGACAAGGTTCTTGTGACACGGAGATCATACCGCTCGCTGGTTCAACCCTGTGGACTGGTCAGGACAATGACAAGGAAACAGCGAGGCGGAGTAGGGGACCGCGCTCACTTGACAATCGCTTCGAGTGCGAAGACCTGTGGCACCGGATATAATTAGCGCCTGGCCTGGCTAAGAGTAAATAGACAGCGCGAGCGCACATTGGAACAGCAACCACCAAAAATTAGCCCCAACATGGCGCCAACAGCTAGCCATTGTGGAATCGTCTCAATGAAGATGCGCCCCGCAAAGCCCATGAGTTTCGAATGGGTCGACCGCTGATCATGTATGCCGTATAGCTCGGCCTTCTCGAGGGAAGGGCCAGCATTGATGACCTTGGGGGTGACGGTGCTACCACCGCGGGCCACAGCATGCGACTCACGCAGAGTCTGGCGTCTTCGGGGAGCCGAACGGCTCGTCATTTTGACGAGGCCACAGCTGCGAACTATTTGAAAATATAATCGTTGTGGCGCTCGAGGGTAATGGAGATAAATCGTTCGGAGTAGCGCAAGGATGCGAATTGAACCGCACGAAGATCTAGAGATAAACATTAGATACGCAATGAGCCAGGTCATTATGCAGGAAAGTACTCGGTAGAAATGGCCTAATACCGGCAAGGAGGCTCTCTGCCTTCACGGCGTAGTTCGACATACCTCTTGGCTTAATGTCGTTCCAGTGTGCAGTTGAAGCAAACCAACAACCTACTATGTAAGAACTTAGCTGCCAAGTCCACCGACGCAGAAGGGATAGTGTCTAAAGTGCACTCTGTAATAATGGATTACTCCTATAGAGATTTATATGTCCCAACTGTTGCACATAACAAATTTCTGTTACTATTATAGAGTAAGAGGTTCAGTTTGGAGTTAGAGAATTGAGGTTGACCAGACAAATGACGGCTGTCATATGTGGCTTGATCGTAGCTCCCGTCGTTTGCTACTTGGAATTAACCCTCTAATAATCCATAGCTTAGCGGGGCAGAGCGGGTACCTGCCGACGGGTGTTTTAAAGAACCTTGGAACTCCTAGACAGAACTCAGCAGACGCCAGGCCCTGCCAAGATCAGTGCAAGTACCAGCAGAATCCGATTTAGGCAGGTAAGTACCGAACCTACATAGGTACAGTATCTACCTATGTACATATAGGCTTGCCTTATGGGCATTCTCTTAGTAACAGGGTCTGGGGTATCCGTTCTAGAACATAGTAGCACTTAAGTAGATTGCTTATATACACTAAGGTATGAGGCAGGTATATAGGCACTTGAATGCCAATATATCTCACCTATATTCGATGATCTATTGAGTCCCCTATCTTAGCTGAGAGCGAGTACCGGCATTAGCATTCTAAAGGATAGAATTTCTGCCGTAAGGCCAGTACGCATTAGGTAGCTCATCGTGTAGTATGAGGTATGTAGGTAGGTAGGTTGTGTACTCGAAGTAAAGAGGCATGCCGTGAGACTTTAGGCAGATAAATACTTAGCAGGCGTCTACTACCTCGAGCTTAACAGGACGAGCTCAGCTCTAGTGACTGTGGCTAGATATTGAGAAACACGGTAGGCAGTTAGGTACTTCAGTCATCATTGGTTTAGTTCACAATCGGTCCAGCGACATTCAAGCAAACCGTTTGGTCATTTATCAGTCCTATTCGTTTGGCGTTCCACATCTATGATATTGAGTTGACGACCGGGCTGGTAATGCTTAGCAGAGTGGTTCCTCTATGGGAATCCGTTCAATTAACAAGCCCGCCCTGCCCCTATTGTTCCATCTCTTGCTGTCACTGTTTCCCTTTCTGTCTTCCATTCAACTCGCTGCGGTGGGCAATCATTATCCCCAACCGTGTATGCACCTCGGCAACGTCCAATGGTGTATCCCCATGTACAATACGTCGGCCGTCATCAAATGGTGCACCGTGCCCATGACCGTATACGCTAATCGTAACTTAGTCAAATCCTAGGAAGATGCCATATATGACAACACGGACTAAGAAGAAGCAGACAGAAAAGCCGCCAGAACTCCTAGTTGCATTCAACCCGACACTTGTGAATTCGTTTTATCTCCCTGCTCTAAAAATGCGGTAACTGCATGGAGTCATGACGGGACGGGACAGAAAAGCATAGGACACTGTGATGTCGCTTTACAGGGCGGAAAAGACGAATAGCTGTCTCAAGTTAGTCGTTCAAGCCTCGTAAAGAGCATACGAATCCTAATAAAGCCTTGACTTACGTTGTTTGTTGCGGCGATTGCAATGCTGTCTTCGAAAGGATGCCAGCTCATATGCAGAATCTTCTTGTTAAAGTCGATTTGGTCCGCATCAGTCTCCTTTCGCATTCTCTGGCCCTGACCGGCCCCAGCCGCTGGGCTGCCCGCACGCGACCCGCCCTTCTTATTGCCGTTGGTCGCTGTGGGGCTGGTCGATGAGTTGATTGGCGTCGGTATGCCGACCTTCTTCGCCTTGAAGGCCGACTTGTCAGCCTGGAGGACGACCTCAGTCTCCTTCTCCGGATCAGAGGGATAGATCATGAAGTTGTTGTTGTAACTCCCAGTCATGACGTTCTTGGCATCGCCGGAGAAGACCACCTCAAACTTGTCAAAAATGCTGTCATTTTCGTACGTATCGCACAGTCGTGGCCGAAGATGTTCATGAATAGGTATTGTTTTCACCGGCTGTCGTTCCATGTTCACGTCCCAGATCTTCACAGTGAGATAGTCTCGTGACAGGATATATCTGCCATCATGAGAGAAACGGACGTCTGATATGGATGATATGATCTCGGAGAAGAAAGACCGTGACGATGGATCTTCTTCCTGTTCAAAAACTGCCAGATAAAAGTTGGTTAGCCTAGTTGATACACGTTAGCGAGGGTAAACTTTAGCCATGTCGTACGCTTTGCGTGCTGGTCGCAGAGGGCACTCTCTCGCATGTCGGCCAGCTTGATAGTACCCTTTGAACTGGCGTACATGAACCAATTGCAGCTGACAGGATGGAACTCGGCGGCAGTAATGACCTCGGTCAGTTCTTCCATGTTTGCCGGCTTGATATCTACAATATTGAAACTCTGATCCTGGATATTGAGATTCCACAAGTTGATGCGTAGGTCGTCACTACTTATGAAGGTCTCGCCGTCACTATTGACTGAGATACTGTTAATGTGGTAGGCATGTGCGTTGGCGTAAGTGCGCCTTGGGACAGCGGCTACAACCGTGTCATGGTGCGTGAGTCGTGGCAGCTTCAGCTCTCCAGCAGTCTTGAAATGCAACTGAGGAAGCGGCCGAGGAGCACCCCCGCCTGCACCAGCTAGATTGCCTGGTGTGACATCTTGTGACAGATTGTTTTCGGCGACCACCTTAAGCGACTTCTCAAAAACCTTCCACAGTTTTATCGTCTTATCGTTAGTCGATAACAGGTAGTGCGATGCATTTTGACGACGGCACCACTTGATCTTGTTGATTTTCTCTTCTATTTCGAGCGACTTTAGATAATCGAACTCGGGCTCATGAGACTGAAACTCTGTGTGGAATTTATATTCGCAGGTTTTCTTCTGCAAAGTTGTTAGAATACGAAGAATGATGGCGGCTAGTTATGAGCATCTGGGGCGGCGACGGGGTAGCGCGGGACTAACAGTCTCGTTTCTCTCAAACAGCACGACTCGCCCTCCTTTGTCTCCCGTTGCAAGATAGTTGCCCGTGTGGTCGAACTCAACGGTTGATATGATATCGGCTACGAAAATACGTGTAAGCAAAAGTCCCCGACAGTAAAGCTAGGGAGGCAACCACCCCCCAACGGCGCTAGAACTCCGAATATGCGGGAGGGGAGGGAGATGGCACACCTTCTGTTATATCCTCAACATCGCCCTTGTCGCCGAAGCACCTGTTCTGGTTAGCGCAACCTGCGCGAGACTCGGCGCAGTGAATTGGAAGCAAAGGAGGTAGCAGCTAGAGGGTCATACTGGGTAAATTTCCACACGGTCGGATCAGCGTCGGCCATGCTTGGTGCAGTGGTAGACAAGTAGAGTGATGGGGTGTAGAGGTTGCGATGAGGTTGCTGCTAGTGCGCCCTCGTGGGGAGACGGTTAGCACACACCCCGAAGCGGCGGGCGACGCAGAGGTTGCAAAGAGACGAGGCAGCAGAATGATACCTGGACGCCGTTTTGATCGGTAGAGAGCAGAGCGTTGATGGTAGAGGTCACGTCGGGTTTGGAGAAGTAGTGGGTTGGTATGTGGGAGGATGATGATGATAATGCGCAAGGGTCGAATGTAGTGATAGATAGGATTTTGGCTGGACTGCGGATTAGTAGTGCAGTGGATAGGTAGGTAGGTAAGGTATGATAGGTGAGGTGGTAACCGCACGGTTTTAGGTACTTGGGTAAGGTGGGGACTTGGAGGAGGCGCGGGGAGTTACTGTGTAGTAGAGGCTTGTAGGCAAAGCTGGTTTGTTTCTGGGGGTAGGTACCTAAGGCAAGGCGCTACCAACCTTGTGATGATACCCTACATCCACATAGTACACCTTACACCAGTAAGAGGTATCATTTGCTGGTAGGAACCTAACCTGCTGAGGGGTGCCTGCTTAGGATGCCAATAGGTGGGTTCACGTAACAAAGGCCCCGTATAAGGTTAATTCCACATTGGCACCTTACCTCCGAGTCTTACAAGATGTCTGAATACGCATGTATGTAGGTATGCTACCCTACAAGTATCTAGGATCTATATTGACTCAGCAAGGCTCAGGTACGCACGTACCTAGGCGTATTGATTAGGCATGAGCTTGAAATGACCAACAATCACCCATGTGTAGATGCGTCGGGTATTCAAGATGCAGTCTGATACTGTATGGTGTTTCTACTTAGAGGCCTAAGTAGGTATGGCTAGATAGATAAGCGCCTATGTGACATTCACCATACATAGTATATAGTTTCTACCTATTCGTGGCCGCCGTCCAGTTCATCATGGCTTCAAGAATACCTACCTACCTTAGGTACCTATCATACAACATCCGAACTTCATGTCAGTCCATGCATCTAGTTTACTACATCACTTACTTCTACCTACTATCTCCAGGTATGTACCTCTCTGGTGGGTTGTAACACCTCTATTAGGGAGGGATGATGTCAAGCTCGAAGTCCTAGAACTCAAACAAGCTGTCTTAACCTTGAGAAACAGAAACCTTCACTAGTGGGGGTGGGGGGGAGGGGGGCTTGAAGTTGAATACGTCCCTAGCAGTGTACGAGTGTGTACATACATGTATGTATGTAGATGTAGGTAGGCATGTGCCAGGACCAAGAGGGGATGTATGGAGCACTCAATTCAGGATCTTCCCCGGTATCCATCTTCTCAGATATCTTCAGGCCTTTACATACATTCACCTAACGCTAGATACAGCACGCATTCACATGGGCATATGACTTTGATAGACGGTAGTTATCGATTTCAGTCAAAATCCAATACATTTTATACATGCGGAACATAGCCACGTACTTATTCATGCACGTATTCCCAGCACTGGTTATTGGTACCTGACCTAAGTACTTACCTATCTAATAAGTATTGTGTAACAACTAGGATTATCAGGTGAGCCTATGTATGCACTTACTAGGGTTTGATTTACCGAGGATCGTGACATCGGCCGAAGGCCATTAGACCAATTTACACCCGCTCACCCGTTTTCCTCCCAGACTACTTAATGTACAGCAATAGAAAAGTCGTCCATCACGGGCATCAATCTTGACACCAAGTATGGGGGAGCGCAGATTCGATAACGAGAACGACGTTGGGGAAAGGGCGGAAGGAAAAGGGGAAGGAAAAGGGAAAGGAAAAGGGAAAGGAAAAGGGAAAGGAAAAGGGAAAGGAAAGCAGAAAGACCCTCCCAACTTACCCCCGTCAATATCACACACAGAGTCTGGATCTGCCACCACCGCGGATTCTGGTTCTCACCCAGGTTCAGGCCTCTCACGCCTTGTCTCTTCGGCCACAGGATTATCTTCAGGGTTCATGACAGGTCAAGGTTATGGACAATTCGGCACCAACATTATGGCTTCTAGCAAGGCGGAATCCTCACGTACAAATCAAGGATCGAATATAGCGCTTCATGAAACGGCGCAACTAACACATGGCGGCTTGTCTAAGGCCCAAGTGCCACTCGGCACTACATTCAAGTCTCCTGCCACACAGAGCGGAGGCGGCATTGATGAGGAGGGTTTCTCGGAATTTCTTGGGACATCTGGGGGTTCCAGAATCGAGCGGGCCGGTCAAGTCTATGGGCAAAGTAGCACATCTCCGCCTGTTCCCGATGCCGTAGCTGCTGCCATGAACGACGGCTCCGAGGTCGTAAATCTCCTTAACACGGAGTCCTTGGAAGATATTGATGATGAGTTAAACATGACGAGCGAGGAGATCTCAGCACTCCAGACAGCCTTGTTCGGAGAGAAGTCGCCGGCTCGCACAGCTTGGGATGACGCATTGAACTTTGTCCCCAGCTTCATATCAAGCCCCAGCAGCAGCGAAGACTACCAGAAACTAGCCGAACATTTAGGCGTCTCTGATGTTGCCGACGCTCGAAGCATCTGGCTCCGTCAATGGGAGGGCGTCCTTTCATCGTATACACCTGAGGTCTGGGGTGATTTGAGTCCTCTTGTTACGGCAGCACGTCAGGAATTACAGACAGTCTCGACGAGCCCAGAAGAGACAAAGCACGGTCTTGATGCTGTACGTAGGCTTCGGCAAATACTGGCTCATATACGAGGGTTTCCAGGATAGTAACGCCTTCAATTTGTCTTTCATTCTTTTCCGCAGAGGAATTACGGACCGCGAGCAATCATCCCACTAAGGACTTATACTCTTAGACATTATTATTATTACACTCAACCTGTATAGGTAGTTACTAAATCTAGATCCCAACTAATGAATAAATTACATATCGACAATCACCCATAAAATTTATCATCTATTTAAAGCGCCTGGGCTTGGCGTGTGTTCAGCAATTTGTCTTTCCAAGTACACACACACGTCATTGCCCGCACAACCGAGTACTACCACTCCCTGTTACCGTATTATTGCATAGTCGTCGGTATGAAGGTATGTATGTAGTGCTGTAGTACAGCTGTGGATCTAGTCTGAATCGAGACTAAGGAGCCCCCTTGGCGGTACTGCGTTGGTACTTCCTGGATAGATTTCCGTACAGACGTTAGAGCCAAAATCACAAATTATGCTAAGACTCCGTGTACAGTCCATCGTCGTCCAACCGCACTTTGCTTGAGTGGACAAATATTTGAGTCACTTGATAGATCTGAACTTGCAGATAACACTGTGAAACTTTAGAATGCGTGCTTGGTATATATTTTTCACCAGTGCCTCCAATGCATATCATCATTCAACAGACTCACTCAATATCATCTGGATGGGGCATGAGCGTTCTAACCTTGATACTCTCCCTCTTTAGCATATCCTCAAACTCCTTGTTCACAAACGCTGTATGCGGCGCCCTCCGCGCTCTCCTATCCGTCTTTAAATCAAAACATTTAAGTATGTAGCAGCACCTCCTCAAGCGCCTGCTTATATAAATATGTATATAAGAAAAAAAAAAAAATTATATTTTAAATTTTTTAGTTTAAAGTGTAGAGGTGTTTATATCTACATGCAAAGTGCAGAGTGTTTATGTCCTAGTGCGAACTGTAAACGTTTGGCGGTTTTTGTGCTAATGGCTCTCCATAAGAGGGTGCCCCGATCGATTTATGGGTACCCCCGAATTAATTCTCTAGGGAATAAGGGGTAGAGTGAACAAGACGTGTGAAAGTTCCTGCTATCAGTTAGGGCTGTCAAACTGCAAGAGATATCTAGTTTGTCATCTAGGTACCTATGAAACAAGAAAGGTCGGATTCAAGACGTATTTATTAGGTGCAAGTGCATGCCCATCTTTGTAGGCAAGTTATGCACACGTAAAGGAAGGCTCCATCACCAAAGTGGTTGGTACCTATGCTTGGGTATCTGAATGTTGGCGATTCCATCTGTACACATGCGTAGGTACATTATGTTGTAGGCAGTCCAATCATAATTCGTCACTTTTGCCCTCTATCCCCCGTAACCTGCTGGGTTTCCCAGGACCTCGAGGTATCACCAAGCTATGCCTTCTACAAGATAACGCACTCGCAACAACCCCCTTGTGAGGCTGTCGATTGCTCTGGTCGGTGGTGTGATGACTTAGATGGCTTATCATGTCGTGAGGAATGTCCTCGGCTGGAGTGCTGTTTACGCTTTTCTCGGTCCGGGTGATGACTCTTAGTCGTGGCGCTTCTCCGCGAATCGATCGCAGTGGAAGATGAAGACGCCGCTTCGTAGTCATGGCGTTGACGTCTAGTGCTATTGTTCCGGCTTGACGTCTTGCTCACCCTTCTGCTTTGGTTGGCCTCACCAGAGCTGACATTGACGGTAACTTCCACCTTCACGGGCTGACCTCGGTCATCTAGCACTATTGGAGTAGCTAGGTTGGTGTGGTATTGAGGCTGACGGTAATATGAGGAACGTGTGTTCCGGACATTGTACACGACGTCATCTGTCGTGTCTGGAGGCGGTAGCTTGGCAGCTCGGGGCAGATAGGCAGCTGCTTGGGGATCCATGGACTTGTTCGTGATCTGCTCGGCCTTCGATAAGCCATCCTGGCTGGTATTTTTTGCTGCCTTGTCGGAAATGCCTTTCTCCTTGGCGTACAGATGAAGGCCAAATTCGTTGGCGAAACGGATAAATGAGTGCATTTTGTGCCTCGGCGGACGGTTTGACGGCATTGGTTCGATCGGCTGTGCGGTTTCCGCGAGATAGGCCGCCATATTTCTTGTGTGGAGAGTAGCCCGAGCCCAATGTATATCCCCGTTTTCTTCCTCTGGCAACCGCGGGCTGACCATTTCCCATAAACCGGTCACCTGCCTATTCAACTGGTCTACGCACTCCGACTCGCATCTCCCGGTCTTCTCCTCCATAGCCCTAGCGAGCCTCAAGAAGTTCATTGCATGCGGCCGTACTGCACTGAACCATACCGGCCTTGTCATGGCTTTGGGTTTCGGGTACCGTATCTTGAGGAGAAGCAACGTTGCATCTATGAGGTGTTTCTCTGGTAAGAAAGAGACAGCCTCAAAGTTCTTGAACTGCTTCTGCGCCCCATCAGTCTTAAGATAGTCAAACACACTTTTGTGTAGGAATACAACCGTTGCTGCGGTAAGCTCTTCATCCCTGTCATCCCGTTTACGCTCGATCTCTAAAAGACCTAAGCAAGAGGAGTTGATGCGTAACCTAGCGGATTCAAGTTGAATTGTGCGGTTGAAGCTTTCCGGGGTAGGTGGCAGCCCATCGAGCAGCATATCAGCAACCGTCAAGAGCATCAAGCTTATAGTTCCACCATTAACTTCGACAAGTCGTAAGTACCGAAAGCAATGTTTCAACTCATTATTGCTCACTTTTCCGATTATTAGCTTATAAAGTTGATCGATCTCGTCTGGATAGCTATCTAGATGGCGTTCCAGATCGTAGTCAGAATAGCCATTTTTTGCGGCATCAATGAGCAACTTCACCACCAGAACAACCCAAACGAACACCCCGGACGCCTTGTGAGTAATGTTGCTGGTGAGCCGAGGGCGAACTAAGATTCTATTCATCTGAGGGCAGTTGTCGAACCTCCCCTCAACGTATTTCCGAATGTCACTGGACGTCAGTTTCTGAAGGACAATATTTGGGGAATGAGTGGGTTCAAATCTTCTCTCGAATGCATTCAAGGGCCGACTTGAAACGCACAACTTGACCTGGGGCAATCCAGCTATCTCAAGGATAAATTCTGCAAGCTCCTCATGGTCGCCTTCATATTCGTCGAGTCCGTCGATGAAAAAGCAAAACTTCAGGTTCGAGTGGCCTGTTTTAGGCGTTTGGCGTGATTCACAGTAAGATATAACCTTTTTCAGGGTCCCTTTCAGTCGACGCAGATTCCAGTACTCCGAGAGTTCATCTGACCTTCTTCTAGATAAATCCTCAGTGACAACTTCGATCAACTCCCTCCGGCGGGCTAAACAAGCGTATAAAAGAGACCGTAACATTCCCTCCTGTGACTTTTGAAGCTTGCTGCCCTTGTAGCAGAAATAGTAGCTGGCACACAGTACATCCCCTCCACGTGCCCACTTTTCAAGAAGAGATTTAGTCTCGGGTTGAGCCTGGATATATTTCATCAGCGTAGACTTTCCACATCCAGGTTTTCCTTTTATCCAGAAAAGCCCTGACTTAGCTTCCACGGCACCCTTCCCAGTCGTTTCCTTCTTGTGTTGGATTCGTTCAGCCTTTAGCCACTCTGAAAAGCTGCTTGTCTGGCTGTTAAAGATCCATGAGAACGTTCGAGGCGCGTTCGGGGCAATATCCTCTTCCCGGTCCCCTCTGAGAAGAAAGTTAAGGCTTTCCAGAATCATCTCTTCGGGTTCAAAACCGTTCCGACCTATCTCTATCATATACCGAGTTTAGCACTTTACAGAGTAACGCTAAATGCTAACACTCACCTAGTGATCCCAAAGGGCGTCCGATTTCTCGAAGCAGCCGCTCCATCGCCTTATCTCCACCTTCGCCATAGTTAACGAACATTGAAACGTCAAAGATGCCAAACAGTGAATATGCTTTGTCCTCTGCGCGTGTTGTTTCTCCATTCTCTGCCCATGACAAGCGATGTTCAATGCTAAAGCTAGAGAGATCAGCTCCCTTTAGTGCTTCGATAGCAATGTTGGTTATCTCAGAAAGAATTTTACCGAGGGACAATCTATCGCCAAGCTTTCTACCTTCATGCGAGAAAAACTCGACACATGTCGGGGCAAGTAGCTCCTGGAGCGTCCATCCCCGGGTAAACCATCTGCTTTTCCGAAAGCTGGGTTTCCAAGTTGCTAGCGGCGGGGTCTCCCCCTGTTCGTCATGGCTAGCTACAACATCCGACAGATACACATAACATTTCGTCGCCTTTCGGTACCAGAGAAACATCGAAGTGATGGCCTCCTGCAGCTCAGCACTGCTCGATTTGTCGATGCAGCAGGTGTCCACCCAGAAGTGGTCTAGCATGTCAGCAGCAGCTTGCTTTCTGCAAAACTCTATTTTCTGAAACCCTGATTTTTGCCGCCACCTGCCTTGTTGAAAATCGCTAAGAGTGACCTCCTGATCCTTAGTCCCCCAGGTGTGAGAGAGGATAGCATAAGCTGGAATATGCTCAAGGGGGTATTCGGTCAGCTTAACGCCCCCATTCTTAAGGCACTTCAGAAGGCGCATGACGATCTGTTATACAATTTATTGCATCTTGAGAAATGACTGCCAAATCTCAACAAGAGGAGACCGTGTACAATGTGGCATTGTAGCATGTTGTTTGGGGGAGGTTATGGTACGGCCACGTGACTCGGATTGAGGGGGTTGCATATATAGTCGTTCCTTAATGACCAGTAGATTATCAAGTAGCAATCTTGAAGCTGAATCGATCTGGGAAAGCGTCTGGAGAAACTCATCCAATCTGCGTTATGCAGCCCCTCCTCAAGCATGCCTACTATATTGCTCCTGACGTGGGGGCCCTGCTTTTCTGTCTTCGTTTTGCGCTTTGGTGCTTGAAGACTTCTGGACCGGATTCACAGTCACGTTAATACTGCTTCGTCTTTCCGTCGGCATACAGGATATTATAGGGATGAAATACACCACTGGAAACTCCCAACTACCTCGCATAGGCATATACACTCTAGTACTAATAAATATTAATATGTAGGTTTTACCCAGGGAGGTACAATTATGACCCATGGGACATGATTATTTTACAACATCTCTAGCAACGCTAGGCTTGATGCAAGGGTAGCAAATTTTTTTGTCTTTTAATATCTGTAGTTCTTGTTTACCATCTAGAAGATACCTGACTCATAATTAGATATCGCTGATACTTGCCAGGTGAAGATCATTTCATACGATTTTGGAAGCACGGCCAGAGACGGGTGCCCATCCAAAAGCAACCCTAATGGGTCCTGTGGGCATCAACAGCATTGTATGTAACGTTCACCAGAGAGTCGGATTATGTGAGAGTCTCTAAGAACACCCTATACGAAATTAGAGGTGGGAGAGGAGGGAGAGGAAAGAGAGGACATGCCTGGTTGCAGACCTGTGGCTGTTTCTTCCAACTCAGCCAGACCAACATCAATCTAACATTAAACTACGCTTGACCTAGGATTTATAATGAGTACTGAGAACACAAACTTACAGAGTTAGAGCTAACCCACTGGCACAAGAAGTCAACACCCTACGTTAGGTAGGTAGTCAAAGGTAGAGTCAATAGCTTAAAAGGGACAAATGGGAATCCCCAAGGCAATACGTACAAAGTAATAACCTATGTACCTTACATGAAGCATGTACCTTAGTCTCCTCTCTTCACTGTCAACTTTCTAGCTGAAGATTTGGCACAGGTGGTTATTGTACCTGTTGTCATATACACAAACGCTACACTGGTTATATTATTTTGTATAGCCATGCTAATTATATTATTAATTAGTGAACATTTTTGGGTATAACTATTACAAGAGCTTAATCAAATGAGTTTTCACTGTAGTGCACACCTCAGCTAGACTTTGTCAATCTTTGCAAGATAAGCAGAAGATGGCCAAAATTAGTTTCATCTCAAGACTTTCAACCCTCAAGCTTCCGCGTAAACCATAAACCCGAGCCTTCCAACTAATTACATAGTTACATGTACCTGCCTACCTGCCTACCTGCCTTACACAAACTAGATAAACTTACTCCAAATCTTTTCTATTGGAATCTTTGACCATACATATCTGCTCACATTTTCTCGCACTGCATCGTTCATCTTGATACTCAAATAATTATTGATCGACCTTGACGCCAACCTCCCAGTCGCCACGTAGAAGATATATTGTTAATTCGTACACAGGATTAGTGACGTCGTTTTTCCCTTGACACCAGTGCTGCTTGTACCTGGAGACACCTTTGCAGAGAAACAGTTACAAGATTCACGTGGCATGACTGACTAAGACGCTTGTCTTTCGACTTGCCAATAAAATAGTACGTTACAGAGCAATCTGCATATCGAGAACTTCCTCGATCGTCTACCTACCACCTTTTACCGACTACGTCATTCCGGTAAGTAAATCTAACTTTAAGAATTGCCAGCCATAATAGATCGAACTCACAATCCCTTCCTGGACTTGCTTGGCCACTCGAGGCATATTAGCTGCGTCTACAATTGTTATTTTCTAATGCTGACCAACTTTCGACTAGACGTCTGTTAAGAACTGTCGACTGCCGACGTACATTCCCAAAGGAATAAAACACACATGTACCAAAGGCTGATACATGTACCTAAAATACATTAGGTACGGCTGAGTAGTTCCCAGGTAAGGCATATGCGCGTACCTACTACTATCATGGGAATCTCGCCTTGCACAGGCCTTGTTTATTTGACCTTGGATTGAACATTCACTCTTGTGTACTCCTCCGACCACTAAAGAGGACCGGAGCTACTGAGGTCAGAGCTTAAGGCACATGCCGCTGCGGGTGTCACTGCCTCCATTGAATGGTTCTGTGCACCTGACTGCGACTCGACTGTCGACAGTCGGCTGTCGAGTGCGGCTCCGCGCGTACCTGCAACTTTGGACCATAAATTGATTTTCCTCTGCCCTTGCCCACTTCCATCCTTCCTCCTTCTTTCTTCACCCCACGAGACTTGTGCTTTTCAATTATTCGCGGCCACACAGTCTCACATCCCATCCGGCACCTACATATACCCTCACGCCAAGCTTACAGCTGACGCAAACCTACATGTACGTATTGCCCATCATCAGCATCATATTCGTGCACTTCGCGAGCGTGTACAACAGCCCTGTACTCCTCTACACAGCTGCAGTGTTGTGGAACAGCACCTAGAACACTCTCCTGTACAACCATTTTATAGGTTGCTGTGGACTGTTGTTTGCTGACTTGCTAAGTGGCAAGCTGCTACTCCAGTAACGAGGCTCAGAGCTTTGGCATAGACCAAGTACCCCACTACCTCAACATTCTATCACATTCCCTTCTACTTGCTAGAGTAAATCTCTGCTTCCACAAGTCGTGTCATACAGCAAGCAGCATATTAACCCAACATAGAAATTCTTGTATTGGACTAACAAACCTCGATAGCTCATCTTCGACCATGGCCGAGCTGTCAAAGCCTCTCGAGCCAATGATGGCATACGCGTTGGGCCGGGCGTTCCCGGACTGGATGGCGGCCTTGTCAGAGGCCACCGCCAAGACGGTAGCGGCCCGTGTCCACGGCCCCACAGTCGTGGACTTTGTCCTCACAACCAACTGGGTACTACTCCCAGGAGGTGTGCAAGACTTCTACGAGGTCTTGTACCAACAACCTCAGGTCTGCTTCCCCAAGAGTTATTCCCCAAATGTGACGTTCTAACTAACCCGCGTTTAGAACCTAGAGGTTGTATACGACCGAAGCCTCCACGGCTTCAAAATCCGATCCTGGTCACACGACCAGGGGAAGATTGCGAAGCTCGTGCAGAGCATCATGGACCAGTTGGTCCCAAAAATTACCAGAAACGGATTCGTAAGTTTTAGTATATCCTAGCAAGTCCAGTCTAGATTATGTCTAACTAATTTACAGGAGAAGAGCAATAAAGTTGTTGCTCTTAGAGATTGGAGAAAGGCACCGAAAAGCCTACTCCAAGCGAAGGAGGGCCTCAACGACAAGTACTCGTTTCCTCGCGACGTCGCACTATGCGACGTTCGAAGTACCTGGGACCTCCCGCAGGGCTGGACAAAGAAGGGTGTCTCACTCGGAGACATGATTTCTGAGAATGCGCTGCTTAAGGTGCAGCAGCAGACGAAAACTAAATTGGTCGTAAGCTGCAATGATCGTCAAGTCTACATCGGAGCATCAGCACCGGAGAATGTCGAGGCAGTTAAGCAGAAGCTTACTAACATCGCCCGATACTTTGTAAGTCTCTCGTGAACAGTATTAACATTCAATTGAAGGGTTATTCGCTAATCGAACTGCTAGTATTACCTGTACCAGCAAGATACTCCAGAGGTTGTCGGCGTATATCTCTGCAACGAAGGGGATACTTGTCAAAGGGCAGAGTACAGATTCATGGCGGATAGTGGCGACCCGCTTCTCAAAAGCTACATCTTGGACCGTTTCACTTGGCCAAGCAACACGACACATTACAAGTTCCTCTTCCGGAAAGCTGTCATTGTTCGGTTAAACCCAATCAATGAGCCTGGGAAGCAAGTCATGGCCAACTCAGGCAGGATTTTACCAGCAGTCCCCCAGGACAAGATCAAGACGGAGACCTTCAATGCCTTCAAGCCCTCAAATTGGAGATACAGACCCAAAAAACCTGATGAAGTCCAGGCGCCGTCGATGCCAGATAGCACCGGTACGAATAACCATGCTTTGGTTATACAGGATTCCGGAGGTCCCCCACACCGCCGCAGTCCAGCAACCGAATCGGACACAAAGTTGCGCGATCCTGTAAAGACAACAACAAAACCCTTACAGCCGTTGGTCGGTGCGGGTGCAAAGGGGGAGGTTACTGAAGCAATGCCATCGGCCAGTACTTCTCCTGTAGACCTCCACGCAGCATCTCTCGTTCAGCATCAACGGTCGCAGCACGACGGAGATGATCCGTTTCTAAATCTCTGGGCCAATTTTCAGTCCACCGGCGCTCCTCATTCACACCTTGGGCAAAACGACGATCAAAAATCTCGAACCTTTCAAGTTACAATGCGACAGAAGGCAGGCGCTCGTCCTGTTGCTCAGAAAGTGTTCCCTGACATTCATCCGGACACGATGGTTTCAATCAAGAAGTCCCTCAAGACACTGATGGCCCCATTAACGATGTTGCCAGGCATTGTTGATCTCAAGGTGGATTTGGGTCGACTCTGTTTCGTGAATATCAAAAAGTCGCAAATTCAGAAACCAGAAGAGGACGATCAAGACAAGTACCATCCCTTGCAGGTTGTTAAGGATGAACTCCAGAAGCGACACGATTTGAAGCGTCACATTTACTTCACCCAGATACTGACATGTATCGGCGCCGATGCCAACTATATCTGTCACCTCGAGAACGACGACGGTACTCCGATGTGGCACCGCCCGATTAATGGACGAACGTCCGCCTATGAATTTATCTGCCGGGCTGCCGTGGATGGAATTGACTTTCACTTCATCGTGGAGATCGATGCCTTGAAGTTTACCAGCCAGATCAAGCACTTCGAACCCCAACAGAAGTTTTTCGCCGTGCATTGCACCAAGCGTGTTTGGGATTTTCGACTTACGCTCTCATCCTCTCATGACCTCAATAAGACATGCGGTCGCTTTGCGGCAGACCTTGTTCGCTCCCTGCGAGTCACGTAAGTCTTTCTGCCCCAAAATTCCCTTCAAATATTTGCTAACCGTTCCTCCAGACCCGGAAAAGACGTGACCCCAGAACTGGAAGTGTCTTGCGATATGTCATATAGTGTGGAGATTCTCGCGGTTCGCACGCGCAATACGGCATCCTGCACCAGCAAAAAGGTCACAGTGAACACACCGACTGTCAAGACTGAGTCTCTCGAGGATTTTCAGACACTGGACATCACTGAAGTCTGGGAAATGGACCGAATTAGTAAGCAGTTTGACGGCCAATTCATGCGACTCAAATTTGCGCGCTATAAAACCCAGCTGGTACAGTCTAGCGACCCAGCACTGTGGTACGAGGTTTCCTTGAGATCGGATCAGATTTCTACCGCGCTGGAGCAGAACCGAAAGTTGGAGGTCGGCGAAGAAGCTAACTGGGAAGCAAATGCACTTGTGGACTGCGGAGCTGTCGATAAGCTTATTAATAAGGCAGCACAGGTTGTGAAGAAGCTGGACGGTGTTGGCTATTGGAATGATAACCAGCAGGAAGGGCTACTTCAGAAGGTGGCTCCAGCCCCGAAGAGTAAGGTTGGTCAGGACTTGGACAAGTTCTGGTAAATCATCATCCATACGACGGGAACACAAAGTTGTGCCTACACCTAAGGACTAGGGTTATTTTCCACATCTTTATTCCTTTACTACATGATAGTTGGTGGTTTCTCTCTTCCCCATGCTTAATGTACGATACGCACGAACACACGATTGAGACACGAGGGTATGAGCACAGAAGCATGGATACGTCCGATGCTCGTTGGCGCACACATATTCGATAGCGAATTGTCGATGCAGCGCAGTCGCGATAGGGTTACATGAATGGCTCCGCGCAACTTGGTACTACTTAGCTAGTCAGTCAGTCAGTCAGTCGCAGGAATAGCTAATACTCGCATGTTGTTTTGCTTTTACATTTGAAGAATTCCCTATTATGATGATGATATGCGATACTACTATAGATCCCACCTGTGAAGACATTGGGAAGAGTAGCATAACCTCACAGCGGATGAAGGTAGAAACTCTAGGCGAATGCCGCCGCCACGATCCAGTGCACATCCGTAAGCACACACACACACACACACGCATAACACACACGGGCGCAGAGAAAGAGAAGGAAAAAAAATTTTATTTACACACACAAAATCGCCTATCCATTTCATTTTCGCTAATTCGAGAGAAGAGGAAGAATAGTAATCTAAGGAATGTATCATCTCTTATAGAGCCTCGATTTACAGAACGGTTAAGTAGGAAAGGTAACGCAAGGCAACGCAATGCAAGTCCAGTTCTTTCTAACTTTTTATTTGCAAAAAGTGATATAACAATAAACAAGCTCTGTTTTGTTTGAACTGCCTATCTATCTACACTGCACTATGTAGAACGCGTCTTCCTACCACCACCACCACTGACACTAGTACTACCGTCGTGAGTACTTCGTCGCTTCCCTTCAGGGTCAGTTTCAGTCGAAGGCCTCGATCTCGGGCTTGGTTTCGATGCTGTTGCTGCTGTGGTTGTCGTTCTTATTGTTGTTGTGAGTATCCCAGTGTGCCTAGACGGGCTGGCACTAGCACTGGCAATTTTGCTGCTGTTGTGTCGGAAAAGCCTTGACCTGAGTGAATGTGATTGTGAATGAGAATGAGGGCGTGACTTCTCCTAGAGCACGCTTAGATCCAAGGGTACACTGCTGCCGCGGCCGGCGCGGTATCTCCTGGCGCTGGGCTGAAACGGCCGCGGTTTCGGAAACTCTCGCTCGTCCACGAATCGCCACCGGTTGTCCTGGACTATGTATCGCTCTCCACCGCCAACACCTGCCCCGCGGGGACTCGGGACCGCGCTGCTTATAGGGCTTGGACTTTTTGCACCTGAACCGTTAATGGGTGTCAATGTGTATGCGCTAGGATCTAGCATAGTAGAACGTAGATTTGAGCTTTCTTTTGCCCGACTGGAAGCCAGAGGCGTCGGTTCTATTGATGTGGTGGGAGGTGGCGGAGCTAAAGCTGGAGGGGAAGGTACGACAGTAGGAGGCGGTGGCGGTGGAGGTGCAGGGGGTGCTGCCGCCGCTAGTGAAGAGCGTTCACTTGTTGCTCGCATGGCTGCTTGTAAAGCAATATTTGGTAACGCCGTATTACTTGCTGGAGCTGGAGGCGGTGGGGGCGGTGGGAGCGGCTGTGAGCGCGAGGACGAGATCGGTGGTCGCGGGGCAGCCGCCGGAGGGAAAGGAGGGGGGGGAGTCGGTGCTAAAGAAGGGGGTGGCGGTGGTGGTGCGGGCGGAGCTGGTGCTGATGATGGGGGCGGTGGTGGTGGAGGGGCCGGTGCACCGGGTAGAGGAGGAGGTTGAGTCGGCACGCTCGACGTCGACGATGGCTTTCTACTACTAGGCCGCGGCGGCGGTTTCTTTCCCACTGGAGGAGCCGGACCTCTCGAGGAAATTGACGCAGATGAAAGCGGTCGCGGCGCGCTGCTGCTGCCTGTTTTTCGAAGGTGTGATACTGACGGATTAGCAGCTTTGGGGGGATCAGGTACCGAGCGTCCTGGTATAGCAGGGGCGGATCCGATAGGCGGCCGTGGCGCCGAAGGGGGTTTCGCTGCTGATGAACTTTCGTTGTCTAAGTATGAGGCATCCTGGTCCGCTGCAAATAACCGTTAGGCGCTGAATACAACAGAGACGAAACGTAAGGACAAATTGCTTACCTCCTGTATCCACTCCACCGCCGCGCTTCTTCAATTTTGGCATTCCCCCAGCAAAAAGGCCAGCCAGCTGAGGTGGTCCGTCCATTGCGACACTATCCCGACTGCCCTGGTCGCTATTACTCCTCGCCCGGTTCCCAGGAGCGGGCGGAGCCAAGCCCCCCGGAGCCTTTGGAAGTACGGGAATCGGAGGCGCCCCTCCAATCGCTGGTGCTCCTCCTCCTGAGCCCGATGCTGTAGCAACTTGGGGAGCGGATCGATCGTTTGTAACGGCCTTCTTCAGTGCCCTTCCTTTTTGAATATCGCCAAGCAAAGCTCCCTGTCCTAGAATCAGTCAAACGGCACAACTGAAGACGATGTCCGCTGTTGTAACTCACGCGACCAGCACCAGTCGGTGGACGTGCTGGTAGCCCTCCAGGGGGTGGGGGCGGGGGTGGTGGTGGTCCTCCCATGCCCATACCCATACCTGGCGGGGGAGGCGGCGGCGGCGGCGGCATTCTGACAAGGTCGGTCGCGTGGCCTTGAATATTTATTTTACTATTGAAAATATCGGTGTTGGGCTTCTCCCAGGAATGTAGTTTGGGTCGAACTTGGCAAGGTGGGTTCAAGAATCGTCAGGAGGGTACGTAAAGGTCGGGTTACGGGTTGGAAATTGTCGAACTCGATCCTTATAAGGCAGCAACGTCACACAGGAGACGAGTGGCAGAAAACAAAGGTCAATCAATGCATTACTCTTCTCTCAAAGCAATACAACTATTGTCAAGTTAAAGCTAAATAAATTGGGTGCGACTTAAAAGAAGTTGGAGGATGTCTTGTGGCCGCTTAGTGATGCCTAGCTCTGGCTTTGGGCGGCTTCGGCTTTGGCCTTGAGAGTCGGAGGGAGGACCCGACAGGGACCCCCGACGTCACCTGGGCACCTGCACCACCATTTGTGGCGCAGCGACCCTCTGCTCAGCCACAGTAGAGACGTCGCCCTTACCAAGTTTTGCACCTAATAACGACGCTGATGAATACAGTCTGACTACGTTCGCTTCTCCGGCAATTTTTTAGGAATGATTAGATCCGTCAATTTTAGTTAACGAGACGAGGAGAATACTTGATCTGTGGTATCAGTAGTTGTAGTTAGTCGCAGTTATACTGTGACATTTGTTCAGAACTCACTAATAGTATTACTACATTCACAAGCGCCCACTATTACTTACGGTATTGTGAGTTTAATTCAGTCCTTGGATCATCTGCCTCGGAGCATGAATATAGAACGTAGATAGTTTCTAGAGAGCATTCACAAAGACTCTTGTCTTCGTTACAAAGCTTGTCGGATATGAATTCTATGCTTGAAACTTTTAGTTTTGAGTCTACCTTTGAGGGGCAGTCAGCTCCCCGTATTAAGTGTACAAACAATTGCAATGAGTCCCTACATGTGAAACACATGGAACGCGCACTACTCTATGATCTTTTCGCCTATTGCAGGATTAGTATCTATATTACATGCAGCTCATCAGGTAAGTCTATTATCTTGTCTTGCTGCGAATATCTGAAAATCCACAGGCCCAGAAGTAATATAAGACTTTAGGAGGGACGAAATCTTCAACATCCAGTGGTGAGATGGCCGAGTGGTTATGGCGCTGCGTTCAGGTTAAAGTCTGAATAAGATAAAAAACTTCGCAGTGGAGCAATCCGCGTGGGTTCGAGTCCCACTCTCATCATGACATTCCTCTCTCCTCTGAGGAGCGCTTCTTTTTTTGGTTTTCGGCGCTAAGGGCAAGAACACTTATTGCATTAGTCATTATCTCGACTTACATATCTATATGGGTCATAAACCCGATCTCAGGAACATTTGCGATGTAATTAGACGACAATCTTAGATATTTGTTTTACACTGACTTGGGAGCAATCTGTACATAGAATCTGCACCAACCAACTCACTATTACCTTCCCCCCCCCTGCCTATCTGCCTTACCATAGGCTCTTCCCAACACTTCCCAGTCCCAAGGTCAGCTCCAGAACCCCGTAATGTCATCGTCTAGGGCCAAGAGGCCTATTATCCGCTCCCATCCACTCCTGACGGTCGAAGTCGCCTATCTCTAAGTGTTGTTGATGAGTTAAGATCCCCTCCCGCCAGTTCATATGCTCGCATATCTGTTGCCCAACCTGTCTGGTCAGAAATGCCCATGGTCCCCTACGCCAGGCCATCGCCACGGCGAGCTCGTGGACTTGTGCCTCGACCGTCCTGCCGATCTTGTTAGGATCGTGGTGATATCCGCCCGTGATCCGAGCCATGTAGATTCGAATCAGGGGATCCCGCCGTGCGGGGGCGTAATTGGCCCACTTGATGTCTTTCTTCCGCTGGTTCTCGGCCCTGCTGATCTGGTACATGTTCTCGCGCTGGTTGACGAAGGTGGAGAGATCGATCCAGTAGCCCAGCCTGACCTCGTGGAAGTTGCTGATTTTCAGCGTCCCTTTCTCGGTGAAGAGGAGGTCTACAACGTGCTGCACTTCGATGAAGTGGTCGATCTCGTGAGGCGCGGGTGCTTGGGGGTTGAACTCGTAGAAATTGGAGGGGCTGGCGTCCATGCGGAGAATATGACCACACCACGCGCGGGTGCTGTCCTCCGACGGCCAGTTTGGAGTCGCCATGATTACTTAGTTATTCGGGGATAATACCACACGAGCGGAGATGAACTGTGAAAGAAAAGAGGACAATATTCAGGAGAGCAAAGGGTTTCTTCTTGCAAAATATGCACCAGCCTTGGTGAAGAACAATAGTAGATTGGATATCAAAGACAATTTTCCAGTATCAGTAACAACCCACGTCCCTTCATACACAAATAGGTGCATGAAAGTAGACTGGAAGCAGGGACTTGAAATTATTAGCAGGCTGGACGCTGGTACATATAAGGAAAGTAGCATTCAGAGATACAAGCTGAAAACTGCAGAACCGATCATTTTTAAGCTACAGCACTGACATTCTTGGCACTTGTTCATTGGGTATGGATCATTTGTTGCCTGCAGTCATGATTATTGTCGCCGATCACGACATTCATTGGCGTCGGAACCGGGTACGTCACGTCTACATGGATGAGGATAGCTAACATCGAATCAATATATCTATGTAGCCGGCCCGAAATGGAGTGAAGGGGACCAGAGTGAAACCGAAGCAGGGAAGAAGTCAGCACGATTCAATATTATGAAACCGGAGAGGTGAATCTGGGAAACAGATAGTCTAAGACTATGTTGTGTTCATTTCAAGATGCATCAGAGCCCTTGCGGGAGATGTTCGGTTTGAGGGTCTGGGGACTCGACCGATGCAAATAACCGTCTTACTGCAGCGCACCTGAGCCGGCAGCCGTGCGGCACCAATAGCATCAGTTTTCTTTAACTGATCAACGTCACCCGTACCTCGTGGGCTGAAGATGAGTACCCATTTTGGTATTTGCCTACGGAGAAGCCAGTCCAGAGTGTGAGGACCAGTCACAATAGGATGTAATATGTACAGTAGCTACCCACTGCTCGGGATACAACCTTAGCACGCAGTCGGATATCTAATCATTCTGCAGCGGGAGACTTGGTTACGAAGCCGCGGTCATGCATGTGCTGTGTGGAATAGGTTGCAACACTTTAAGCACAGGCGGTTTTCCAGCCGTCAACGATTGTGTCAGTCAAACATCACACCAATTCGTGCCTATTCAGTCGGCTTAAGACTACCTGCCCATGCGTTCTATGCAAGCCCGCACACCGGGAGCAGACCGGGCAAGTAACGCTCAAGGAAATCAAGCGCAGCATAAAGGAGAGGCTCAGGGTCAACACGAGTAACGTAATCATTCACAGCTTGAATAGCTAGTCTCTCCTGCCTCTCGGAGCTGCTGTATTCAACCAGATGACAGCCTCGAGGTCTTTCCGATAGCAATAGCCCCGTGGCAATCATGTCTCCTTGAGTGCTACTGCTGCCTCCCTTATCTCGGCTGGAAACCTCTCACGGATGTTATAGTACAACTGCCACGGCTTTTCCTTTTCAATTTCAGCAGCACGCTCAAGTGCAATAAGCTTCGGTCTTCTACCCCATATCCTTCTACACGGTGCCTATAATCTCGAGCAGGTTACGGTCTCGAGTCGCATTCCTTCCCTTGCGTTTAAGATCGCACATAGGAATCAGGGTGTGGATGACTGTGGTTGGCAGAGCAAGGTATTCTGCCGATGTAAACTGTGTCTACGGTTTTGTGCAGCGTGTCCAAGCAGTCGATGAGGCCCGGATAGATGATGAAGGAGCGTCACCTTAATGAGCTCTCGCTTATTTAAGCCAGCTTAATGATTTCCGCTTGCATATTCTTCTGGAGTCTAATGTAGGGGTCCATGACGCCGATGTGAGCGCCGTTGGGAGAGTTATTAGCCTTATTCTATGTCAGGTTTTAATCATACTCTCCCGAAATCACCTATTGCTTGTGATTGTCTGTGACGATAATGGGTTAAAGGGTCATACAAGTTGAAGCTGCGTCGAAGTATACACCATTGTGGGACAGCCATTGTCTGTGGCTATTGAACAAATGTACTTCTCATCGCGCGCACCCATTGATGTAACTATTGTGTGTACCTTTCTCTGCTAACCACGAGCTTTTAACAGTAGTAGGTGCCTACCTGATAAGGAGCTACCTACCCAAGTGTTAATAAACATGTACTCTTACTTTTCCACACAATATTCTTTGCTGTCCTGCACACGTCCTTCTTCCTACAGATATCCATTTGGTCTTATCGTCGCCGACCAGTACGCGAACCCGAAACTCTCCACCGGTTCAAAGCGACGATCATAAAGCTGCAGTATCAAGTAGTATCTTGCGCTCATAATGGCAGCCAAAGGACCAACCCTCATGACCCTCCCAGATAATTGCCTTTTACAAATCGTAGAAGAAATGGATACTGGAACACGCTTGAACTTTCAAGCAACGAATAAGGTATGTACTGGTTCTCATTCTACATCTTCGCCCTCTTCCAGTCTTTGTAAGAAACAAATCTGATCTCAAGGCAGCGGATCCTTTGCCTCATCAAGACGTATGCGCGTTCGATCGCCAAGAACCGCTTGGCTTCTTTGGCTTTTTTCCCTTTAAAACCTCTAGAGAACATCCTTACGTCAACGTCTCACATCCGCAAGGCTCTTCTCCAAGATCAAGGGTTCAGAAAGATCCTGGAAATGGAGTTTCGGGAGTCTCGAATGGACCAATTCTATAATGATATGGTCGACAGTTTCAAGACTCAGCCTCCCCAACCTGACCCAGTTGAGGAGAGATTTCTGGATAAAGAGTTGATGAAATGCTATCTACGCCTATGCGACCATATTGCGGACCTTCCAGCAAATATGCCATGGCAACAAGGCGAATTTGAAATGGAACCTCCCGCCCAGGCACAGCATGATCGCCCCGCGCACCGGTATAATCACGTCATTCAGGGAGCGTACTTGAAGCAGTGCTTTTCCTTCCTAGACATTGTATTGTTCATGAAACTGACTCCCACGGTATTCGAATACGTAACAACAATGAAAGATGGCAACGTATTCGTCGACTGCTATTCAGGTGGCTGGACTCCCGACCGTGGCCTCTTACCTATTCTTGCCGAGTGCTTACTTCGCCACGGCACCTGGCTTTTGTGGGCCTGTACTCGTGGCAACGACTTGGAGCGTGAAATGGCCAAGAAAGTCGTGAACGGCATCATACTCGAACGGGACCGCATTGGTGACTGGGAGAACTTCCCATATCCTCCTATACACCAGGTATTGTGTGACCGGTTGGATGAGCTATTGCCCTCCGAAGTGCAAGATAATCATGATGATCATGATGATAATATGTAACGTCTGGTGAGTACTTTGTAACAGCTCCTCAAGCCTCCCAGGAGGCATGGGACACAGTGAGCTACCTGCTAACTGCTGACAGATGGACACCATCTCCGACCCTTAGGTCAAAGAAAAGGCAATCTTAATCTCGTCTAAGAATGAGGGAGGAACATGAAGAGCATGTGACATGGTCTTCAACGCTGACTTTGATGCTGAGAGCATGAGTCATGATATTCAATGTCATCGCCGACAGGTTGCACGCATCTTGTCATACTCTACAGGACGTGAGATCAGCTCTCAGCTGGTTTCTGTTGATATTTCTGATCAAAAATCCTCCCCGCCTACTAGATGCTTGCTGCTAGGTCGTTGGGGAATAGGATAAATGTATACTATTGATGACTGCAGCCGTCAGAGCAACTAGCCATCATTTTGCTAGACAGAGACAGAAATCAACGTAATTGTTTTACTGAATTACTTCCTTTTACTCTTCCAACCACTCCTTACTCTTGTCTAGCAGTGACTTGTGTGATATCCGAGGTCGACTGTTAAGTATAGCTTTAGCAGGTCGTTCCAGTCAATAACATGCACCCCAACCCTCATCTGCCTTAGGACTTGGGTATGTCTGTTCTCTTGACACGAGCGCTCATTCCCGCAGACCACCTCCTCCTCTTGCCAACTGTTTGTAAATCTGCATCAAAGGGTGGCAAAACCATAAAATGGTATCACTGTCGAAAATACCACTACGATGAATGACAGACGCAAGGCTCTCGAGACAATACCTCAAGTAACCAGGCTCATGGATATCCTATCTGTCTTGGTATTTATGCATAGAAGATCGCGCCAATAGTAAGTTTGCCCCTGTGGATCGCCTGTCCGCCTAGGGTATAAACTGGATAACTACTATACATATGTAAATAGCTATGCCTGCATGAGATTTTGTGCCGCATTATTACCGTGTCTTGGATCTCGGATCGGTTCCATAAGCGCTATATGTTTCTTGTTCCCGCCTGTCTTGTCACAGTTATGGGATAAGCTGTGCAGATCTGTGTCCCTGCTGGCCAGCTGAGTGCACTGTATTTCTCAATATTCCTGATTATTCCAGGTATTTATGTCTTTGTCGGTTTGACTGCTACTTGGTTGTTGAATAGTCATGCCGGCTATTACAAGCAGGCTACTGTCACGATTCCGATCCGGACTGACTCCGGCCCCAAAGCACGGACTACAACTACCCCTATATAAGTAGATACGAGAAATCGCTGCTTCACAGGGATTCTTTCCTTCTTTGTGCAATAATAATATGTCTATACGGACCACCCGACAGTATGATCTCTGACAGCTACTGCTATTGGTTTCAAGCAGAGCAGTGGCAACAGTGCAGGTTTGGTGGTAAATCGTCTGTCTTGAATTTCTATTTTCACTGACTAATATCGTATTATGACAGTAGAGTTCGCTGATTTGTTCGAGTGAGAATTGTAGGTTGACTACATTTTCAAATTTGCTGTCAACGGTAAATATCTGTTGGGCGTGAATTTCTCGTTCGGTGCTGTCCTTCTAGCTGGTGTCGGACGTACCAGTCTATACTTCCATCTAAAGATTTAGAATACGAAGCGCGAGGCAATGACAGAGGAGCAACGACAATATGAGATTGGGCATGGGAAGGGAGGTGATCATCACCCTGGTTGTATATATACATTGTAGCATGCGTTATAATAGTCTTTGCAATTCAAAATGTTACTGCATATGCCATAGGATATTATATATAGTACTCAGACTGTCATCTGTGTTGACTCTTGAAATGTTTTCTTCAAAGTTCAAAGCACCAAACCTGTCAGTTAAACATGAGCATTTAACTTCACATGTTTGGTCCTTTCCCTCATACAGTACATGCTACTAGGTCATGTTTCGTTACCCTACCTACCAGAGACCGACAGTGACTAACAAACCCAGAGGCTCGGTACCTAATCCGAAACCAAACCAAAAGCATGGCGTAATCAAGTAGATCCCAATAATAAGAGGATACTGAGCCCTCCCAAATCCTGATAGATGTTACAGGTGTTCAAATTATTAAAATATATGTAAATTACTAATAATACGTATCTTGTCAAGTGCGCGCAACGTGTGATACCTACCCATGTAAAGGCTATGATAGCCAAGGACCTGCCATGGGCGTGGTGAACGTACCTCGACGCTACGGAAGACGCTACGGCGGCGCTATAAAGATCTCTTGCTCTATAGTTTATTGGTCCTCGAAAGTTTATAAGTATCCCGGTAGTTAGCCTTATATGACTAAATTTTTCTCAATCTCACGACATCCACTACCGAAAGCTTTCTTTGGTGCCATCTGGCAGGCTACTCATGTGTAAGCTACCCCCCCCCCCTAAAAGGCGGGGGCGCTAGAATTACAGATTTCCAATACCATCGGCTAAGCCACATCTCGCGCCACAGAGTTGAGCGACTGAGAAAATGCTCAGGACAGGTGGAGCCACTGGTAGGGAGAACAATCGGGTAAGAAGAATTCAAGACACGGGAGTTCGGGTGAAGCAAGAAAAAAAAAAAGGGGGGGGAAGAAAAAGATGGGACAGGACAAAATGATATGAAAAAGAACTGGTACAGGAGGAATTGAACCTCCGATGATGGACTCGCGGGGAATCGAACCCCGGACCACTCCCATGCTAAGGGAGTATTATACCACTAAACCACAAGCCCGAGTGGGAAGGAAGATGTGCGAGCCAAGCTTCCTCGGATGGGAGGTTCCTCGAGTATGGCGCCTCATACACAGACTCGACAGTGTGTTGCTTACATATAGGATTACCATCACTGGATTGAAATAAGACGTAAGTACTACCGCACACATGAAGTGTTCCCATACTGTTTAAATTCGCCTTATTATAATTAGGAATTGGTGTATAGTCCTACTTTTATTCTAGGCAACGGGAGAAGAGCAAGGTATGAGTAACGACGTCGATAAGAATGGGCGCACATGATGATGCCTTGACGTCGCAATAAGGGTTTTCAGTCCGACTCATCCCAGTCATGCGTGTGCAACCATCTTAATCCAATGAAAAGCTAAAGCAGGTAAAGCCACCCTTCAGGGGCTCTTCATTAAGTCAGATATCATAATTTAAGATGCTGCTATCCGTAAGAAGAGTGACACAAGAATGGGGAACCTTGTAGACGAGACATCGATACATAGTTGTTTATTAACCCATGCAAAATTTCCGGCCCAGTCAGTCAGTCCCTTATGCATCCTTGAAGATCCAAAGGATATTCTCGGTGTTGCTGTGGCGTAGTAACGGTTTTCAGGCTGTGAAAGACCAGGAGAGTCTAGACCGTCGAGGTGCAACATTTCGTCAACAACCTTGAATCTAGAGCACTTTAGCGATGTAGAGCTATGGCCAAGTAAGCTAAAAAGGGTAGGTAATCATCCAATAGTTCTTTCCTACCACACAACTGCACCGCAAACGTAGAAGCCAAGCGATTCAGAGTTTGAAGCTCCAGCTCCTGACATCCCTTACCGTAGTAGCTACAGATGTACCTCTCTTTACCTAACCTTACTCCACACTCCATTGATTAACCCAGGACATGCAGCTTTGGACGTTATGTGACTGCAAACTACCCGACATTCTCATCCCCAACAAATCGTCCTTTCTCAACCTCAATATACGCCCGAACTCCCTCGGATGACTCCAAGGTCGGTGATTATATCTGTCCTCTTCAATACAGTTTCAGCGTCAATGCCTCCATGGTTTTAGCCGCATTCGCTAGAATCCTCACGCGCCCAATAAGTACATATTCCCGACCTTCGATCGATAGCTTCTTCTCGTTTGACGAGCCACCGCCCTGAGCGTGTTTCTCGGGTGCTAGGCCTAGCCGAATAAAAAATATATTCCAACCTTGAAAAATTCCTTCTGTTACATACATAGCGACGGGAAGACTTCACCACTACGACCTACACAACGACGATCCTGTGGCGTGTTCGCACACCCATCATTGTTCAACTGTCATCGACATGATCTGATCCACCCTCTCAACAGACCTGCCCAACCTACCAAACACTCGTTAATCTCTGTCGCATCCTGTCGCATCGAATTGCGGGGTTTCGTTTTGCTCCCCCGTAACCACTATTTTCGTACTTGAATAATCGGCCCTTCCCACGCGGCCGCCCCGTGCTCTTGCCGCAAAAGAAGAGGATACCTATTAAGACTTGACAAATCTATTACAACAGACACAATGCCGTCGTCAAGGCGGCTACGCCTTTTCATGATAGCGGTCTTCGCTACCGTCTTTACCATTTTATTCTTTACCTCTCAAGTCCGACACTCGTCAGCGCGCGATCCTCGAACGATAAACACTTTCTTTGGGAAGACAGTAAACGGGCTAGATCAGCGGCATGGGGGCCACGAACAGGTTGTAATGAGCGGGAAGGGATCTTCCAGTGATGCGAATCTAAAAGACCATGACGGAGACGGAACTGTCGACGAAGATGACGAGAAATTAGCCCAGGAGATGGCCGACCGACTAAAAGCTGCCGAACAACAAGCCAAAGATCAGGCCAATGCCAAAGCTCCACTGAAGCCCGACCGCCCCAGCGATGTGGTGGGTGTAGGGAGCTCGGCCAACGGACAGACAAAGGGCAAATCCAGGGTTCCCCAGAAAGGCGCCGGAAAAGAAGATGACGAGGACGAGAATGAGGATGGGGCTGTTGTGGAGGAAGCGGAAGAAGATGAGAATACAGAGGAAGAAGTCGTTTTGGCTAAGATCTTAAAGAGATCACCAGGTATGCGCCAGTATACGTATATCCACTCGCTCAACAGTTTTCTAACTCATATCTAGTCGTGATTTTCTCGAAATCGTACTGCCCTTACTCGAAAAGAGCTAAGGGTGTCCTACTCGAGAAGTACACTATCGAGCCCACACCATACGTCGTCGAACTCGACGAACACCCGCTCGGCAAGCAACTACAAGCTCTGTTGGCCGAGAAGACGGGCAGACGAACAGTGCCCAATATTCTAGTTAATGGCAAGAGCATTGGCGGCAGCGATGAGATCGCAGAACTGGATACGAGGAAAACACTGATCGATAAGTTCAAATCGGTCGGTGGCAAGAAGCTCTCTATGAAGGAACGGTTCATCGGTAATGCCAAAGACAAGGCAGTTTAAGGCAAAGCTCTAGTAATCCCATGTTGCTTTTCGTCATTCCGAGGTTGTTTGGTTGTATATACGGGACGAAACTCATCGTTCCATGTTTTATATGCATTAGTGGTGTTCAGGGGAATATCTGTATGCAGCCAAAGCACCGCAAAAGCTTTGCGATGAAGCACTGTACAAAACAAACACACAAGAGGGCCCGGCGTGTGCTAAGGCGCTCAGAGTGAGTTGGGTTGCGGATGGAACGAACTACTTATATGCTGTATATTAATTGTCTTGTTCCTGTTGGCACTCAAGTTCAACGGACTGCCTGTCGAGCTCGTTCATTTGGTGCTTTTCCGGCTCATTGGGATGATATCTTTAAGATGGTCTGGTACGGTTCGCCTTGGGAAAATATGTTGATAGGCATATGCGTATTTGGGATTAATCGGCCAGAAAGTCTACGGCAAGCTATTCATGACTCTTAAGGATTCATAACTAAACATATTATATGTTGCGTTGAGTACATGGAGTGAGACCGTGCTTTATCCATGAGCACCCAACGACTACCTCTCAAAAATAGGTTCCATTATAGGATCATTTCCGCCTCAAGACTCCTTCGAGTCCTTTAGTCCCACCAAAGCTCCAACTGTCTTTTGGTATTTCACCCCTGCTTACTAAGCAGTAATTCTCCTTTCTCTATGTCAGGGCGATCTTGACTGAGGGGCCCACTCCCATAGCAGCTGCAGAGGGGACCCGATTTGCAAAGTCCGGGGCTGCGGAGGTATCACGTCATTCCTTGCTGATGCGGAGTCCTCCAAGATGGAAAGACAACTCTTAGACTGCTGCTCTGGATATGTAGATACGTGGTGGAGTGCTCGGGAAAAGGGTATGTACTAGCACATACATACATACCTTGCACACGTTTAGTTAGTACCGGAGTATGACTGCCTAAGAACGGTAGGTTGGAATATACACTCCTTCCTCCATGTAGTAGGTATCATAGCACGCTGCTCGAGCTCCCCTTCCCCCGCACCTAAGAGACTTAGGTATCTACCCAGGGGGCGGTGTAGCTTGTATGTAGTTGTCGGCAGAACGTTGGACGCATATAATATATACATATAGACAATACTATTGCATTGTGCGATGGGTATGCGGTGTGCCTAGTATATGAGATATATGTAACGCAAAATTAACCTTGAGTCTCAGTTTACATCTAAATACCACAACTATTTCTCCTGTCACGGTTCTGTTCCGGACTAGCTCCGGCCCGAAGCACGGATATTGAGCACAGACTACAACTATGCCTATATGAGTAGATACAGGAAACCCCTGCTTTATAGCGATTGTTTCCTTCGTTGTGCAATAACAATCAATCTATAACGGACCGTTCGGCAGTGTGAACTGTGACATCTCCCGATAAATCGGGATGGGATATTAGTCGATCGTTGGTGGCACAAGAGGCAGACACACATTCGCCGTTCTATCATGCCGGCCCATCGACGCCCTTTTGGGGCGTTTTTCCTCGTGCTAGGGTCATTATTTCCATCCCCGGCTACGGGAACGGCAACGACAACGGGACCCGTAGTCCGAGTATTAAACGGGAGCTACGAAGGTCTGCACCTTCCGGCGCCCTTTGACCAGGACATATTCCTCGGCATCCCCTACGCGCAAGACACTGGAGGACTGAACCGGTTCCGACCGCCGCAGACCCTAGAAGACAAATGGGATGGTCTGCGCGATGCGAAGAGGTATGGACCAGCGTGTCCCGATGCGCAGATCGCTGTTGATGGACATTTTGGCATGGGCGAGGATTGTCTGAGTATTAATATTGTGAGGCCTGCTGGCTTGGGGCTAGGGGCTTATGAGGACAAAGATGAGAATGAGGGTGAAGACGAAGGGGGAGAGGGCGGGGAGAGAAGGAAGAGAGGTGGGAAGAAACTCCCCGTCATGCTCTGGATCCACGGCGGTAGCTACCAATCGGGCACGAGCTCCCTCCCCAATTACAACCTCACGTTCCTCGTGCAGCGGTCCGTGGACATCGGACTCCCCGTCATCGCGGCCAGCATTAATTACAGGAAAGGCGGTTGGGGAAATATGTATTCGAGGGAGATTCAGGTATGAAAAAAGCATTCATCGTATTGCTTAAACTGTCCGGGTAGTGAAGTGTGAAGTGACGGTGGATTGAGATGTGAGGTGGCGAATATGAGATCGGTACTAACGGGATATACGTCTGGCAGGGCACTGGGAACACGAACATTGCTCTCCGCGATATGCGAAAAGCGCTTGCTTGGATCCAGGAGAACATCGCTGCTTTTGGCGGGAACACCTCTTCGGTTACTATATGGGGAGAGTCGTCTGGTTCATTCGCTGTGGTGAGTCTCTCCCCAGCTCAACACGTATCAGCCCATCACAGCTGTACATAATACAAGTTGGGAGTGGCATTATGCTAATACGCAATTATTTTCATTTAATGTAGGGCCAGCTCCTGATGAGCTACGGCGGACGGACAGACGGCTTGTTCCACCGCTCTATCCAAGAAAGCGGGAGCGCAGCTACGGCATGGTATAATGGGTCGGATTGGTACCAGCCTATCTACGACAAGATCGTCGACCAGGTTAACTGCTCGCAAGCGATCGATACGCTGGCGTGTCTCCGGACCATTGACTACGAGATGCTGTTCCCGTTTATGAACTCCTCTGCAGTTACCGGTCCGGGCTGGTATCCTACCGTAGGTGAGTGGATGCATTTCACAAATCCGGGGAGTATAAAGTCAACACAAATTGAGCGAAGAGAAGAGGAGAGGACATGAGAGGAGTGGAGAAGTAGAAGAGACAAGCTCTCACTAACATGTCTATAATATAATAAGACGGCGATATAATCCCCGCATACCCAACAGAACTCCTGCACAGCGGGCGTTTCGCGCACATCCCGCACATCTACGGGACCAATTCAGACGAAGGAACCGACAACGCGCCCGTCGGGGTCATCAACACAGATACAGACCTGTACAACTACCTGCTCCACTCGACCGGCTTTGGATTTCCCGCCACCACCATCCGACGAATAATGGAACTCTACCCAGACGATCCAGCGCAGGGTATCCCGCTGAACACCGGCTCTGAACGCTTCGCGGAAAAGGGGTGGCAGTACAAGCGCGTAGCTGCGATCGTCGGGGATGTCTTTTATCACGCGCCGAGACTTGACGATGCGAGGGCTTACGCGAGGTATGCGCCTACGTACGTTTATAGATTTAATACGAGGCCGCTGGCTGGGTATGGGAATACGGATTTCAACGGCACTTCCTCGTGGGATGGGGGTGGGAATGCGACGGTGATGTTGGCGCCGGCGTATAAAGGCGTCGCGCACTTCAGCGAGGTAGCTTTCGTCTTTGCGAATCCCGCTGCCGCGGGACCGTGGGAAGGGTATCGCGATCTCAGTGACCAGATGAGCGAGAGGTGGATCCGGTTCGCGAACACGGGGGAACCGAACGGAGGGCGAAAGGAAAAGGGGCTGTTGCCTAGGTGGCCGCGGTATGATGAGGGTGAGAAGGGATATAATCTCGTGTTCCAGACGGAGAGGCAAGGCGGAATCCATGTCGAAGAGGATACATATAGGCTTGAGGGTCGCGAGTATCTTACGAAATGGGCGAGGAGACGGCATGTATAACGTAGATGTGATGTGATGTGATTTGAATCATTAGAATAATACAGACGGATATCTCTGAAACTTCTATACACAGGTATAAATCAATGTACAATAAGAGATAATCGCGTGATATCCTCGAAATATTACATAACCCTGACTCTATCGCTCTATTCTTACAGTACCTTTTTAGTTTGTTCGTGAAGGGAGAATGTGTACATATACTCCAGATAGTGTCCCTATGACTACCCTTTGGAGTGGTGGAAGACTTGCTTATAGCTGAGCAAGAAGCTTATAAACATGTCCCGGCAAGTCCACTAGCGAAACCAAACTGGAGGAGTGAAGTCGCCGGCACTGGACTTCGCATAAGCGATCTGACTTCCACTTGCGCCCTAGAACAACGATGACCGGGTACCCGATCAGAGTTGCATCGTTAAGCTTGTGAATCAACGTCTCGTCACGATCGTCAAGAACCAGGTCAATCTGGGAAGATGTATCCCCATCTAAAGGCTCGGTCAAAGCATTCGCGACGGCCACGGCATCTTCCTCCAGTTTTGTCTTGTTCGAGATTACCACAACTTCAAATGGTGCAATGGCGCGTGGCCAGTTTAATCCCTGGGCGTCTGATAGGTGGTCGGCAACGGCTCCAATGATCCTAGACACGCCTATTCCGTGGCAACCCATCTGCATCGGCACGCTAACTGTGCCCCCAGATTCGGCCGAAGCATCGTCACCGTTCTTAAGCATGTTCGAAGGTACTTGGACATGGGCTTCGAGGGCTTCGGAATATTTCGTCCCCAGGTTGAAGGTGTGTCCAAGCTCAATAGCTTTCTGCACCTCGAGCACTCCGGAGTCACACCGAGGACAACGATCGCCATCATGGATTCGGAGCGCATTGATCGGCTCCCCCTTCTTGGACGAGGTCATGTACTGTTCATTAATCTTAGATGGTTCGATGGCGCCCTGGGATGGGAGCGCAGGAAGCCTACTAGGCCCAGATTGGAGTCTTTCGACAAACTGCGGTCCTAATCTGTAGTCCACGATGTTCAATAGCTGTGGTACTGAGCCACTCGCAGAGTTTAGTGCCGTTTCCCACAACGGCAAAGCATCTTCTAGGCCCGAGTCCAAGTCTGGCAAAGAGGCCTTTAGGGCGTACGGGTTGATATCCGTGTCTGTGAATCCGGTCGGATACCAGACATTCACCAAGGTTTTCCTGTCCCTGGAAATACCCCGCCAAACCTGAGCTGTAGTAGAAGCCTGATTCTCAACCGGGGCTATCCGGGTGGTGGCCAGCTCTTCGTTGGCGACATAATTACAGTCCGTGCAGGTTATCACATTGTCGTCTCCCATTGGTGCGGGAAGGTGAAACTCATGGCTAAGTTTGCCGCCAATGTCGCCAGTATCAGCTTCCGCCACGAGATACGGCAACTTCATCTCATCAAACACAGCGCGATACGCTGCGCAAGCTTCTTCGTAGGTCTTTAAAGCAGACTCAGCTGAATAGTCAAAGGTATACAAGTCCTTCATAACAAACTCTCGAGATCTTAGTATACCGTGACGCGGCCGCATCTCATCGCGATACTTCCGGCCTAGTAAGTTAGGACACCGGATTCAAGTATTGGTGTACTACAACTTACCGATTTGATAGAGTCTCAGGGGAAGTGCTTTGTATGAGTTGACACTCTTAGCAATCAACGTTATCTCCTCTTCGTGTGTTGGAGCCAGGATGAAAGGGACATCCTTTCGGTCATTGAAACGGAATAACTATACCAGTATCAATATCCATAGAACAGGTCTTACTCTGAGAAGGTCCATGCACATACCTCTGGGCCATAACCTTCTAAGCGATTGGTCTTCTTCCATAGTGATTGAGCTGAAATGGACGAAAGCGAAACCTTCGAGGCGCCTAGTGTAACAAGGGTAAGAATCACAGCCAGAAGTTTGCCAAAGTTCCAAGGATATACCTAATCGCGCCATGTGCTTCTCAATTACCTTCTCGACCTTGGTCTGCACTCTTTCACCCAGCGGTAACATGTGAAAGATGCCTGCCCGCGACTTTGTTGAGACTCAGCAATTGCGTATAAAATGGACTTAAGAGTAACGAAAACCAACCTGTTGCAGGTAACCGGCTCGTATGAGTTTATCATGGCCATCTGATAAGTGATGTCAGTATCGTTCAGATCAAGATTACTTAATATAACTCTAATACATTCATGCTTAGCTTCAGTAGTTTTGACGGGCGGTATCCAGAAGTTGGAAAGACGAGAGAAACGAGTTAGGGTATCAGATCCTTGCTACGGAGATGGTGAGATGAGTATGCCAGCCAGGTGTTCGGATTAACGCACTGTGATGCTTGGTGTTGACCAACTCGTGCTATAATATCGTTGTTGAAATGTTCCGGCACGTCGCTGCAAAGAAGCGCAACGTTGTTGCGTGCTTCCGAGCAGGAGTTTCATCGTCACCGTAGTCAGGTACCTACTTATTTGGCAACCAATCTCACCCCCTAATGTCACAATACTTATATATGGATAATAAGCATTCCGCCACAATTCATGCTCACTTCAAGTAAGTTTTGGCAAGCAATGAGGAAATTGATTGAGAAAGGTTGCATATAAGACGGCTGCAAGTTTCACCAGAATTAATGATTGAAGCTGCTGTCGCGTCCTGTCTACCATCGTATCATGCCGCTAGCCTTGCAGCTGTGGTGGGTCTGCTAACAACGCCAAGTCTTGATGTCATTGGCGAATCTTTCCGGACCCCTGACTTCCTGAGCCTCGCCCCGCCTAAACTTTTTTTTCCTGGGCCCTGGGTTTTTGCAGGTCAAACGCAGGAACGACTGGTAAAACCGAACCAGAAAAAACCACCCATGCCACCGAATTGCCGTTTCATTATACATACGAAGTCGCCCGTATAAACCCCAAAATGGCGACCTTCGACGAAGCTGCTTTGTCCAAACTGACAGCTAAGCTTGATAGCAAGCTTGCTGAAGCAAAAAATACCGAACCCAAGAACACTAAAGGGAAAAGAAAACTGGACCAATCGACAGACGTCGCGCAGCCGCCCGCGAAGAAAAGAAGTCAACAAGGGAAGCCTGAACGACCAAATAATACCAAAATAAGCGGGAAGCAGAATTTCACCTCGAAATCTCACACCAAACCAACTCCTAAACAGAAAGACCGCCAACCCAAAACGCAAGATAAAAAACAGAAGAGTGCGCAGCCAACCGACAGCAACATCTTACTAGATGAAATAGAGGCTCTAGGAGGCGATGAGGATGATTATAAGCTAATTGGAGACATTGATTCCGATGATGATGCCGTTAACAATCAGAACGGAAGCAAAAATGCCGACAAGTCGCTAAGCGCTGAACTTGCCAGGTTCGCAGCTGGACTTGGTTTCGACCAGATCAAACAAGACTCTGCCAGCGAAGAATCAGAAGTTGATGAAGAAATTGAGGGAAACGCTTCTGAAGATGGCGAGGAAGAGGCAGAGGAGGGCGATAAGGACGATGAGCCCGAGGATACCCCTACTCAAAATCCGAAGAGTAAAACGGTCAGTAAGCCTCTCCGACACCTCGGTCCATCTATGTCTTATAATGTCAGCCTAACACGTATGCAGATATTTGAGCCTCGAGCCGATTGGTATTCTGTCGAACTCAAAGCCCTCCCTAGCCCGGCCTCAGACGACGTCGCACCGTTTGCATCAGCAATAACGGCTCTGAAAGACCATGCCAAGACCATTTTGGAGGAAGACACCGCCGCATACAACACCACATTTGCTGCCTCTTCTTCTCGTAAATTCATGTCTACGATCATGTCCTCTGGTACGCTCTCGGACAAAGTATCTGCTTTGACCCTTGCCATTCAGGAGTCACCTGTGCACAATCTCAAGGCCTTCGAGAACCTGTTAGGTCTCGGAGCGAAGCGTAGTCGTGGTCCAGCATTGTCCGCTCTAGCTGCTTTAGTGGATCTTCTGGGCCCCGGTATGGTTCTTCCGTCAGATAGGCGGTTACACACCTTCAGCACTCAGTTGGGTCTCGTCGGCACACTGCAGAAACATAACATCAAGTCGTGGTCTCCAGGACAAGCCTTGCCCGGGAAAATCACAAAGACTCATCTGTTGTCCTGGTATTTTGAAGACTGGCTAAAAGATTCTTATTTTAAGATGATACAGAGTCTCGAAGTATGGTGTGACGACGAAGTTGACTTTGCCCGCACCAAAGCTGTTGACCAGGTCTTTGCTCTGCTTCGGGACAAACCCGAGCAAGAGTCCAACCTCCTCCGTTTGCTTGTGAACAAGCTCGGCGATCGAGACCGTAAAATCGCGTCCAGAGCATCATACTTATTGCTCCAGTTGCTTACCACCCATCCTCGCATGAAACAAGTAGTGATACGCTCTATCGAACAAGACGTCATCTTTCGTCCCGGGCAGAATAATCGTGCTAAATACTATGCTGTCAATACCTTAAACCAAACTATACTGAGCAAGAAAGAGCCTGAACTGGCAGATTCCTTGCTGCGAATATACTTTGGTATGTTCTTGTCCTTGCTCAAGAATGGAGAGCTTGGCCACCTTGACCGTACGCTCGAGGGGTCTAAACCGCAAGAAAAGAAAGGGAAGTCAAAAAGAAAGCCACGGCCATCGATGGAGAAGACTGAGAAGAGCCAGCCTCCTGCTGGGGAGACGGAAGCAGCGGAAAAGTTGGTTTCGGCAATTCTAACCGGTGTGAATCGGGCTGTTCCATTCTCTGAGGCAGACCAATCCACGTGAGTGCTATTGACAAGTACTGTATAGTAGCCATCTGCTAATACATTCCAGACTCGAATCACATCTTGATACTTTATTCCGCATCACACACTCTTCCAACTTCAATACCAGTGTCCAAGCTCTTATGTTGATACAACAGCTATCAGCCAACCGGCAGCTAGCTACGGACAGGTACTACCGAACACTATACGAGTCGCTGCTGGATCCGCGTCTTATCACCTCGTCAAAACAAAGTTTATATCTTAACCTCTTGTACCGAAGCCTCAAGGCAGACGCCGATGTTCGTCGTGTCAAGGCTTTCGTCAAGCGCATGTTGCAGATTCTCAATTTGCACCAGCCCTCCTTTGTTTGTGGCATTCTTTACCTTGCCATCGAACTGACTCTGGTCTTTCCTGACCTGAAGACACTGCTCACTGAACCAGAAGAAAACGACTCTGAAGAGGTACCTCCTGCAGGTGCTTCTGAGGACTCGTCCCAGGCAGCCCATAAGAACGCCTACGATGGACGGAAACGGAATCCCGAATTCAGTAATGCACATCTCAGCTGCCTATGGGAACTATTACCATTCCTAAGGCATTACCATCCCTCTGTTGATGTATATGCAACGAACCTCCTGTCCGGCCAGAAGCCGAACAAGAAGCCCGAGCTGGCGAACCATACGCTCATCGCCTTCCTTGACAAGTTTGTATACAAGAATCCCAAGGCTACCGATCAAGCCAAGGGAGCTTCTATCATGCAGCCGATGGCGGCCAGCGGCCAGAGCCAAATCTTGCTATCAAAGACATCTGCCAAGGGTGCAGACTCGGTGAACTCGGCTTCATTCTGGAACAAGAAGGGCGAAGACGTGGATGTAGAGGATGCCTTCTTCCACGAGTACTTCACCCAGATCGGCAAACCAGGCCAAGCTGAACGCGAACAGAAGCGTAAGGCCAAGAAGGACGCTGCCGGTGAGGACGAAGAAGACGAGGAAGCCGAGGAAGCCGAGATCTGGGACGCCTTGGTCAACTCCCGCCCCGAGATCCAGGAAGACTCGGACGACGGAGCCGATTTCGAGGATATGATGAGTCTAGATGAGTCTGATCAGGAGTTTAGGAAAGCCATGGAAGAAGACGATGATGAAGATGGTGCATTTAACTTGGATGATTCAGACTTAGAGTTCAGCGATGAAGACGTTGATGAGAACGAGGAGGATGAAGAAGCCGACCAGGCCGCTACAGAAGACAAGAAGGATGAGAAGCCAGAATCAGAACGCAAGAAGAAGAGGAAGGCTCTCAAAGCGCTGCCTTTATTTGCTTCTGCCGATGATTATGCCGAAATGCTTGCTCAGGATGCCGATGGCATGTAAGAACGAGGATAAATGTTGAGCAATACGGGTAGTAGCTGTACATAGCGCTGGGCTATGGGCTACTTATATTTCTTGAGGGATACTAAAAAGAGAATAAAATAAAGATACCCAATTAGGTACTAGCATTCTTCCTTTTGCGCTGATACAAGCAAGGAGTCATCACGTGTATTTGACTTTCTGTCCTTAGGAAAATGTGCATATCTTTCAGCCCCATTCGGCCCCATCTCCTCTCTCCTCTCTCCAATTTTTATTGGCATCTACTTACCATATCACCCCCGTCCCGTCCCCTTGCTCTCAAACCCCTATTTCAGCCCCTGTTAATCCCAGAACCTCTCTTCACGTATCAAACCACTCAAGCGGATCCTCCTTCGTGAAGATGGCGCGAAACCTCTTGCCACCATCAGGCTCGTCCCGCTCCTCGGTATGGATACAGTGCAACCTGGCCGGGTCATCGGACACGAAGATGCGCACGTGCAGATACGCGGGCCCGTCGTCGGGCATGGCGGGGATGCGCACTTTGCCTAGGAGGTGGATGCCGTAGGCGGACGAGGCGACGCGGACGCTCTTGAGATCGGCAGAGCTGAAGGATGTGAGGTCGCTGTCCGAGAGGTGCTGTACCGGGGCGAAGTATTCGGGTTCGTGTTCTGTTGGGGGAAAAAAAGAGAAGAAGAGGTAATTAGTGGTTTGGCTGGGTTTGGCTGGGTTTCTTCTCTATCTCTCTCTGTGTGTGTGTGTATGTATGTGTATGTAGATGTGTTGGGGGGAGAAGGGAAGGGGAAAGGGATGAGAAAAGGGGGCATGAAGACGAACTGAGGTATGTATGTTTTAGGTGAAGAAGCTTTTTCTTCAGGTCCGCTTCTACCTCTTCGAAGGCCTTGATGGATCCCTCCTTAGGGGCATGCGGAGGACCCAGGTCTACGGTCTCGGCGGTCGCCTGCGCGGACAGTCGTAGTTAGTAAGATTTAATGTCATCATCTACCTAATCTAAAGGCATCTCTTTGTAGCCTCTGCTAGGCACTGTGATGGTGTGCGTCGTAGAATCTGGGACTTACCATGTTTGCAAACGCCCTTAGGTAAGATGCTTTGGATAGGTGTTAAGTAGGTGATGATAATTATATGTATAACTAGAAGCTAACAAGCTAACTATGATGCTAATGGATTGGTAGTTCAGGAACGCGATCTGAAGAAATCTATAGATGTACAGTAGACTTCAATTTCAAGGATGTGTCGCATGACGTAGAGGATATATTTAAGCGTATAGGCTTGACCGGCTGACGCAATAGGTGTCACAGGTATTCGGTCTTTTAGAGTTTGCATGGAATGCGGGCGTTTCAACTACAAGCAAGCAGATCTATCTATGTTATGTAAAAAAGGAAGACAATAGTGTTTATTGAGGTCTTTCATAATAGTCATACCAGAGGATTTGAATGTTGAAGCAAAACAACGACGTCATAGGTCGCGCTATTAAGTGAGTCTCATCACAGGATCGGATCTTAGGATTATCGGATATGCTCGATAGACAGGGTCGGACAAGGCTTTCCATATATCATTTCTAACATGGAAATACACCCCTAAATGTCAAAAAAGGAAGTGTCCAATTGTGTCAGATTGTATTACTATGAAGTCGGCGGTGTGCCTAGTCTACAAACACATCCCAACCGGAGGGGGTCCGTCTCAGGACCGGCGCCTTCGACTCCGCCTGAAGCGGCGGCTTTTTAGTATCCTTTGCTCTACTTAGTAGGTTAGACAATGCCGGGGACGCATTTGGTTCGACAAGGTCATCACTCCTACAAGCAGGGCGACCTGGTCTATCGGACAAATCCGAGCAAGGATGCTTGACCAGATTTTCGGGATACAATTCGCTAATGCGAGCAAGTCCCTGTCAGTCCCTGGCTTGCCGGACAAACCAGGACCCTAGATACCGCGGCAAGTATATCGATAAGCTACGAACATTTCTTACTCGTCCTACATGTCTAGATAAAATCACGATTCTTTTTCCTAGTAGCTTCTTACGTTGCATGCTCATGTTCTAGTCTACGATATGCGGAGAGTATGTATTACGCACATGGATAATATTGTCTTGTATCTCACTAAGATGAGCGCAAAGAAACCAGAGAGCGCTTTCTTGATGCCTTTCACATGCCCCATCTAGAAGTAATTTTACCAATACAAACAAGCTTCGTTTCTTTATTGATCCTAAAGCTGACTAATTTTCTTGGCAGATCCACTAAAAAAGTTAGCGATACTACCTCGGTATTTCCAGATCAATCACTTACCGCGTAAAGCCGATGGCCACTTGATGACAACCTGTCAGAGGACAGAAAGACGACTCCGATTCATTATACATGCGGTAGGAGATATGGAATAGTGCGACTAGGCATTTTCACCTTTTTTGCGTTGATCTTTTTCAACCGTGCCTCAAAACTGGACTGAGTTCCTTGGTGTCCCCACGCCTGATTCCCCATCGCGTCATGTCTTTCGCGTTGCGAACGTTGCGAGGCCGGACCCTCACGGTTCGGCCTACTCGTTCTGCACCTAGGCATCTTCGGGTCACTCATTCCCGCTTTGCTAGCTCAGTCGTTGCCCCAGGTACGTTTTTCTTTGGATGCTTCTGTCCTTCCCTCGTTCTTCTTTCCCCAACTTGCTAACCCACAACCTCAGAATCTTCAGACGTTTTGACAAGTAAACCCACTTTGCTCCGTCGTGCTGCCACCGTCTTCGGTCTTGGAGTCGTTTTCACATCCATAGGCTTCGCAATGGCTGCCGCCCCGACGATACCAGTTATCTCCGAGATCATGAACCCACCTACCGACGAAGAGTCGCTCTCGATGTACGTGCCAAAGACCGAGGAGGAACGCACAGTCTACGACTTCATAAACAGCCACCCTCTGGCCAAAGAATTCCGCGAAAAGGAGGGTTTCTCAGAGCTAATACCGCACATGAAGATACCCAAAGGATACCGGAGTCATAGCCTCACAGCCGGAACACTCTCTGGTCCGGGGCGCATCGTGGTGCCCCCACTGGTCTTCACAGAGGAAGGCGGCAAGTCATTGATTGCCATATCGTATCTCGGTCACGAGCTGTGCGGACACCCAGGAATCGTCCATGGTGGCCTGCTAGCAACTCTCCTCGATGAGGGCCTTGCGCGGTGCTGCTTCGCTGCGCTCCCGCGCAAAATGGGTGTGACGGCCAACCTGAACATCAACTATCGTGCCCCAACCAAGGCGGATAGTTATATAGTCCTGCGCGCGACAACTACAAAGGTCGAAGGGCGCAAGGCCTGGGTCGAGGGACGGATCGAGACCCTTCCAATTAATGAAGGGGACACTCCTGTGGTACTTGCTGACGCTACGGCATTGTTCGTATCGCCTAAACAAGCTGCGGTTCGTATAGTCCTGTCACCCCCTGCGCATACAACAAGTGAGCGACTAACAGTTCATAGTATATGCCGAATATCTTTAAAACCACTTAGAAGGATAGGAACTAGTTCCACTAGCATTCTAGACGGCTAATGCTAAACATGTATACAAACGGATACATTCTACAGCATGCGGATACCGGGGTTGGCAGAGCTGTTTTGACTGGAGTACGATCCTAATACATAGACTTACTAATTAGAAAGCGCATCGAGACCGGAGTTTGGGATGTGCATTTACATTGTCGGCGGGTTGGTAGAGGACTTAATACACTATTTGCTAAAGTATACTCAAGGATTTGCTTAGGCAGTAACTGTATAACGTGTCATCACGAAGTTTACGGATCAATATGAGAGAAGGGAACATGAAATAATTCTCAGTTAAAATGATTCGCTTTGTCTATAGAGAAGACCAGGATGAAACTACCTCACCCGGTGATCGACCTGGTAGTATAGAAGTGACATATTAACAGTGGGTAGATGTTGCTGTACTCCATATTTGTTACGATTACATTGACTTTCCCAGAGCTTATATGTCCCCTCACATCACCCGACATTGCAGGTTTGTGTCAGTTTAAGACCTAATATTGAGATAGACACAAAGATCACAGCCTTCCAGCAAACACTAAACACAGCCCCCTTTTTTCAAGGTGTGGCCGATGGGCAATTTCGTAACGGCTTCTGGTAACGGTAATTAACTCAGATGCCGGTGAGCGGAACGAAGAGCGAGCGATTCGGGGGTCCCACGAAGGTCCACCACTACTATATACTACTATTAACCTGCTTAATTAGTAGGTAAAGACAAATGAGATCAGACGCGATTTGGAAGCGGCTTATTATATTTTGGTCGCCAAGTTTCTTACGCTATCCAGTCTCTCTACCTTCTGCTAAGGTTAGACGTTTCATAAACCTACCTCTTTTTACCCTTTCTTGATTTTTCTATAGAAGCGCAATTCCAATCTGCTTGTTTTGTTTTCTTTCTAGATTCTTTGTCCATTCATTCGTTATCGGTTTAAAACGAAAACCGCAGACATGGCGACGTAAGTGCAAAGCAATTATAATCCCCCTTGCCGTTACCGCTCCTTGCCCCTCCCCCACCATCCGCATGCATACACATTTTCTACTCATGGTGGGATGTTGTCATCGTCACCGTCGAAGGTTAAGCGACAAAGGAAAATTGCAACACGTTGGAATATTGCCATGATATTATTCAATTGCGCCCAAGACATGAAATTCCTCGATTTTGCAATTTGGATATAGTCAACCATGTCACAATTTTTTCAGCTTAGTGCAATAGCGCAAATATTTCCTCTTTAGCTCGTCTTCACCTTTTCCTTCCTCACAGCGACATACAAGCATACGCCAAATAACATTGCAAGGGAAAGGGCAGCAGAGAAAGTGACGTGTAAGCCCAGGATAAAAAACTACTGGCTAACATAACACCCCTTTTTTCCGTACATAATAGTAACATCACCTGGCACCCTTCCCTCTCGCGCGCCGAGCGCAACGATCTGCGCAAGCAGAAGGGCTTCACGCTCTGGTTCACGGGCCTCTCGGCCTCTGGAAAGTCAACGGTGGCCACGGCTCTCGAACAGCACCTCCTGCACCTGGGGCTTGCCGCGTACCGGCTCGACGGCGACAACGTGCGCTTCGGCCTGAACAAAGACCTCGGGTTCTCGGACAAGGACCGTACTGAGAATATCCGACGGATTGGCGAGGTATGATATGACATTAAGCTCAAGTCCAAGCCCAAGCCCAAGCCCCCATGAAGCATCAATCGCATCAGAAAGCTGGGAATCAGATACCCTTGAAAGAGAAGGCGGAGGAAACAGGGACAAGGAGAAGACAAAAACACGAAACTAATAGAAACCCCCCTCCTTCTTGGGGATCCGAACAGGTCGCAAAGCTCTTCGCGGACTCGTCAACAATCGCCCTAGCATCCTTCATCTCCCCCTTCAAAGCGGACCGCGAATTAGCGCGCAAAGTCCACGCCGCCGCCGCACCGGGGTCGACCGACGAGCCTATCCCGTTTATCGAAGTATACGTCGAGGTACCGATCGAGGTGGCCGAGCAGCGCGATCCGAAAGGTCTGTACAGGAAGGCGCGGGCGGGCGAAATCAAGGAGTTCACGGGTATCAGCTCTCCCTACGAGGCGCCAGAGAGCCCCGAGATCACTATCCGCACTGCTGAAAAGAGTGTCGAGGAGTGTGTTGTCGATATCGTCACTTGGCTCGAGGCCAAGGGGCTGATTCCTTCATCTAAGTAAAACGATAAGAGTAAAATCACTCGATTTCTACCTGAATAGATACGTGTTGGAGACTTTTTCGAATGAGTACAAGACATGTCATGCATTGTTTTGATTTGATGGACTATCATGTCTTCTTGTGCTTCAAATGTTATTTGCTTATGCTAATGCTCTGATTCGGGATATAATGAGCATCTCATCCACCAATAGTACCAATACAAGCGCCTGCTTATGTAGCTTGCTTGTGAGAGACAGGATTACCTCGTGGTTATTCTCCCACTACAACTCAAATTCGTAGTAAACATAGGCTGTATACTCGTTACCCTCACCATGACCTGCTACGCCGGCCGCCGCCATATCCGATGTCAAGGCGGCGTCGTCCTTTGTTAATCGACCCTTTTTATCTCTGCCAACTGCATTTCCTCCTATATATGAGTATGCCGAGTCGAGAGCGGACTTGACATTCTTAATTTGTTTAGAGTTCGTCTAAAGGTAGTTTGGTCAGCATGATATGTTGGGTTCGTAACTTCGAAGTATCATAGGCAAGCCTACCTCTATTAGCACCGACACGAATTCGAGTGGGAGACCGTAGCGTAGAACAGACTCGACGAATACACGAAGCGCCATGACGTGGGCCCAGATCATCACACTCTCGCTCCAGCCGTTTCGGGCCATGCGCAAAGCGTCCGCCCATGCTTTCTTCTCCTCGCGGGCGACGCGTTCGAGCTCGCGCTTTTCCTCTTCCTTGCCGCCCTCGACATACTTATACTGACGGGGCGTCCACTTCTGTTCGCGACACTTTTGCAGGAAATCGGAACTAGTCTTCTTGAATGTTGTCACAGCATAAAGCACGAACTCGCTGTCTTGTGCCAGCTGTATGGCCGATCGTGGAACAACCATCTGTGTTAGCGTTTCGTAGCTTTTGATGAAGTCCTTTCGGAGGTTATTCGGTACTGCGATCAGATGTGTCTCGAGATAATCGGAGTCTTGGACGAGGACTGCGGGGTCAACGATGGGGGTGAGCGACTTGGTAGAGAGGTTGCCGCTAGTTAGTTGCCGTATGGTCAGCTAATCCCATCCTGCAAGCTTTTAGGATACATGGTCTGGCCGCTCATACGTTTGTTTTCTTTGTAATGCCGCAAGGTTTGTCTTGACTTGGTTGTATTGGTTGAGCCTTGCCTTGACATCGGTGTCTTGCTCAGTCAGATTCTAGTGATGCGCAAGGAATCTGTCAGCCTTAACATCCATCAACGGGGTATAGCGTAGTACTAGTATAGGGAGAGAGGTTCGGGAAGCTCGCCCCAGGGTGAATAATACCTGCCGAAGGATGTTAACTAGCTCGCTGATAGGTTTATCGGCCTTGTAGCGAACTGTGTTCCAAGAAAAGGAGCGGAGGTACTGGTCAGTCGGCTCTGTTGCAAGCTCGTTAGCAAGTCTACACCGAATATCAAAGACTCTCGACGGGTGTCTGTACTGTCGTTGACGGTCTTCTGGTCGGCAGCTCTGGCATCGTCTCCATCATATAAGGAGCGCAAGGAATCGCCAACCTTTACTACCAGAGCTTCGCAGGCCGCGTCCAGTCTGGCCAGGTCATCGGCTTGCTGCACAAGAGCATCGAGAGTGCCTATCTTGAATTTAGGGACGGTAAAAGGTACGACCTTGCCATTGTTGGCAATAGTAGCTTTTAACGAGTCGATGGTAGAGGGGACCGAGAGGAGGACGTATTTGGCCATTTTGGTGGACGTTGTAGGGACGTCGACGAGGAGCCTCCCAGGAGACCTTGAAGTGATTTACAATGACGTCCCGCTACCTAGGTATATTACAGCCTACAGGCAGCTAGGAGCTCCTCTAGGTATAGGTAGCTACCAGCTTAGCCAGTCAGCGTCAAGTCAACGACTCCTTAATCCAGGACTGTACATCTGTATACCTAGGTAGGGGAGGTAGGGTCTACAACGGGGTTATGCTAGTAACGAAAGCCACCTCTGAAGTCTCTATGTTGTATCATGTGCGTCGAGAAATAAGTGTTAGTTTGCCATTTCATAAAACATGAAATTGTGACCAAAAGCCTACCATACATATACTCTACGACACACTCTGCATGCAAAACTAACAGGAACTTGAACATGATTAAACAATGTATTTTAGCTAGCAAGGACAGACTATTAGAACAAAGAGCGTCCCAAGCACATAGTACCTCAATCCCAAGTGCTGGACAACAAGTGATACCTCATTAGCCAAATATACCTATATCGGTCTTCATGTTATTACCTATTATAATATCACATGCCGGAGTTCCCATTGCATCGGTAATTGTTGTGAATATTTGCTTTGATAATGAAATTCTACCATCCTATTTAACCTAGCCTTGTTGGTAGAACTTCAGCTTGCGTTGGTTCCATTAGGCAGGTACTGTAAACTATTAACTTGCAATCAAATACATATCATATTCACATACTTAACTACATACCTATCCACTTTTGCTAGGAACGCGATCGATACTATGTATCTATATCTCGATAACCCGGCACTGAGGGAGATCCTTAAAGGGCCTCATGGCGTCGACAAGGGGGATGACGCTCTAGCAGACCTACTGGAACAAGTTAGGTGCAGTTTAACACATTCCCACGATAAGCTGTGATAGGTCAACATTCTGTACCCTCAACGGCGGAAGGCAGCGCCTAGCCTGAACCCAGCCATCTTCTATCATTCACCCCCTCATTACTGCAAGAGCGACTAAGCCTGATCAGTGAATTCAGTGACCCTACAATCGCATCTCATTTGCCGTCACTAGACACGAGTGTAACCCCAAAAACCTGAGCAAATCATTGTGGACGGAACAAACTGCCAGACACTCAGACACCCTGCGTAAGGTTCAGATGGATCCAAAGAAACAAGACGAAAGGTCAAGAGAGAACAGACCGGCCTACTCCTAGCTACCTAGCTAGGCCCTTCTTACTGTGCTCATTACCTAGTTGTACCACGCGGAAGGTGCACACTATCTCTAGTGCTGTAATGGTCTACCTACCTATCCTACCTGTTTTGCCCACCAGAGAATAGCAGCTGTACGTCGCGGATTTCTTGTTACCTATAGGTACTACCTAGACCTCCCTCACCTGCCCCTGCCCAACAGGTAAATGCCCACCTACCTAGTTTAGGACAAGGACCAGATAGAGCCAGAATTAACCGCTGTCACTTGAAAGGGAAGGGACTCCAACCGCACTCAAAACATCCGCCAACCATTACTACTGCTACTACTACTACGGCCACCACCACCACCACCACCAACCACCATTCCTTCCTCGCAGCGAAGCAGTGTTTTCTCTCCCCTTAATTCTGTTGTATCAGCGTCGCACTGGACATAATAATCTCCTCGACGTCGTAATCTTGTGAAGGAGGCCGACCACCGAAGCTCACCACCTCGAGACTCAATCCGTTCCGCGTGCATCTGTATTTTTTTTGTTGTTGTCCTAGCTTCGTGCAGCTGAACCACGTTCCAAACCCGTCACCTGCCTCAGCTCCTCGCCGACGTCCTTGTCGCGAAACGTCGAAATTTCTCCTTTTCGAGGGCTCTCATCGCGTCCTTCTTGTCGCATCCTCTGTCCACAGATCGGTTGTGCCCCTCGCGAGCGCATCCACTTGGATTGATTGATCGATCCATACTATTGTCATGATACGAGGGTGATTTTGGGTACACTGTGATCCATTGATGAGCATGGGCCCCAGCCACCCGGCATTTGCCCACCCGAGGACAACAAACCGCACATGCTAGATAGTAGCCTACTAACTAGTATCTGCTAATCACTGCCATGGTCGTCGTTGCCTCTACTAATGGCTACCGCTTCTAGTAAGCAGAAATCATTGTGCTCAAATGCCCTTCGCATTGGTTCTTAACATTCTGCGATAGGCCAACCACCCGCCAATTCGGCGAACGTCGCCACAGCACCAGCAATTGGCGCTGCTAGGTCTACAAGCACTGGCGTTCCATCACAGTCCGAATCGCCCAACGTTCTCGCACCATCGCCTTCCCTGCTCAGCTCTGTGACGAACGGTGTTGCCAATGGCCCCTCGAACCCGGGCGTGACACCCCCAGATGGGTCTGCAAGTACGGACATGAGGATTTACCCCAGGGATGGGCGAGTCCGTAACCCTGTTCCCAGCAAGCTAAAGAATGTGAACGAGCAGATGAAAGGAAATTTTGGTGTCATGCATATGGATGTCGCCAGCCACCGTGCGAGTGAGGGCAGAGATGCTGCCGCGAAGCGCACGAGCGAGAGCACAGCTTTGCAGGCCAAATTGGCTCAAACCGATGTCTATGTGTCGCACCAAAGAAGAGCAAACTATCCACGGCCACCAGGACTAAAACAATTCAACTCACCTAAAAAGTCAGCCGAGCCAACAGTGGCAACTCCACAACCTCGTACACCACAACCCCTAACAGTCGCTGAGACCAAAACAGAGCAGGCTCGCCTATTGACACTCCTACGGTCATTGCCACACCATACCGTGGTAGATCAGATTTGCAAGGGCCTCGCTTTCTTTGGAGGTATACCGGATGCCCCGCCTCCAGCAGATGGCAAATTTCCTGAGAGTGCTGAGGCCAATGGTTCAGGGTCCTTATTCGTTGGCTGGATTGCCGAGATATTCCCAGATGTGGATAATCCTCGCCCGAGACTCGTTGAAGATGTGTCATCTCAAAGTGCGAGCTTGAAGCGACCTAGAGGAAGACCAAAAGGGAGTAAGGCTACCAAGACTCGAAGCGACAAGGGTCTTAAGAAAGGCTCGCAAAAATCAAGCAAAGGGGCTGAGAATCAAGCCCAAGATCCACAAGACGAGAGTTGGGTTGACGTGGAAGATAGTGCTTTGGAGTTGAACGACCATGGAGACCTAATGCAGGTTATGGATGCGCTGAGGGATGCTGCGAGCACACCACCCCCGGGAGTCAACGGTGGAGGGATACCGACCGCTACACCAGCAACGGGCTCCACTGCTGGTTTTCGATCCATAAATGACAGTGCCCTCGCTCCCGGGTCGAGTGCAAAAAAGCGCGGCCGGCCTAAGGGGTCTAAAAATCGACCCAAGGACAAGTCTGTCTTGAATACCGTTCCTCCACCGAAAGTAACTCCTGTACCCGTACCGGTCTTGCTTGATGCTCAGTCAAAGAACAAAAACAATCCGACGAAGCCAAAGCCGAGTAAGAATCGGCCAAAGCCCACCACCGATATTGCCCCTGAGGTCACCACAAACAATATTCAGCCACCCCCCCAACGGCAACAGCAACAGCAGCTTGTTGGGGAAACTACTGCCAACCAAGGTTCTCATTCAATGGCCCCTCCACCGACAGCTGCACCAGGTTTCGCAGACGGGTTTGTACCGTCTGGTGTCAACGGAACTACTAGACAGACCCAAGATAGCGGCACTCCCGCCCAGTCCACAACGTCGGCTCTGCCGCCACCCATGAGTCAAGTTAAAGCCTCGACTGTTACGGCCAAGAAGCGCAAACGACCGGCAGGCAACACGACGTCTCAGAACGAAAACACAGGTGCCAGTGGAGAGATGGCAGCTTCGACCTCTCAACATGGACAGACGAATAATGCGCAAACAATAGGGACATCTACGCAGCTCTCCAATCAAACCAGCCAGCCAGGACAGCAACCCGCCCCGAACAACACCACGGCCCCACCAGCAAAGCGTTCCCGGAAGTCTCAGGAATCTTCATCAGCAGCTGCAGCTCGGCGGCAGACGCCAAACAGCATGATTCAAAAGGCCCCAGCCCCATCTATGTCCGTTCTCGGTGAAGCCGCGCAACAGTCTGAATCTGGAGAGGTGGCTCAGAGCAACCCTCCAGCTGAGGGGCTTGAAGCGCATTTTGCTGCCATGCAGAGCCATACGGATCAGATACAGAATTACACGAACCGTCCACAGCATAAGCAACAGCCTCATTCGGCTAGCTCTATGGGGTCAACGATATCGCCCACGCCAATCGCCGCTCCAAGCAGTGCGGGCGGTCTGGACGCACATTATGAACATTTTGCAGCCTTACAGAACCTATCCGATAGTTCAAGGCAACCCACTGCTGGTAGGCAAAAGCAGCAGCAACTGACGCAAACAGCATCACCAGTGCCTGCTCAGTCCTCCAAACTTCCTCAGATGTCAACGACTATGACATCCCAGCAGCAACCTAGAGCGCCTCAAAATTACTTTTCTCAGGGGCAAGGGATTGGGTCCTCGTATAATTCCCAACAACAATCATCCTACTCGGCCACACAGCGGAACCAGCAACATATGTCGAGCGCCTCGCCTAACACAGGACTCGTCCAGCACGTTACGAATTCACCCCAGTTTAGCACCCAGTCAAACTCTCCTCTGATGCAGACGGATAATAACTACCGCGGATCCCCGTCTTTGATGCATAACAGTGCAGCATTTACAACACGACGACCTCCTTCGGCATCCCCTCTTGATAACAACACCTATCGTTCCAACAACGCAACGAACCACGGAGGTGCTAATCATTCGCCGCACTTTGGTCCACGGCAGACATCGGCCGCCGCAACAACGCATAATACTTCCCATTCAAGTCTCTCGTCCACCTTCCCAACCTTTTCGGATTCGACATTATTTGACATCGGTCTGGATTCCAGTGGGAGTCACGGGAGCATGGGCCTGGGGAATAGCTCCTACGGCCTCAATAGCGGGACGGTGCAGCAGCAGCAACGCTCCTCGGGTTCGAATGCTGCCTCTCTATACTCGTCGGCCGGGATGAATAATAGTTATCTCGGGTCTGCTAACATGGGTCGAGCTGGGCCGCAAAATCGATGGGGCTCATGAAGGGGAAAAGCAACTTTGATTATAAAATGGGAGCTTCTCTATTACCGAGGAAAATGCGTGGCGTATGGAAAGCGGGACACGACGGGATTTGACTTTTGAACTGTTTCGAACTTTTAATCACTTCTTCCATGACACAAGGCGTTTTTCCACCGGGCCTCAATGAGAGAGGTATGGGAGAAGGGTTGGGAAGGATATTGCATGGGGCCTGCACGACGTATGGAAACAAACATACTGCCGGGACCATGTATAAACATAAAACGGTCACTATGATCGTTTGCCATTTCTCATAACGAAATGTTTCGGGTTCTATTCCGAAGTGCATGAGGTAGAAGAAACGAAGATATTACGAAATGGTTAAGGTAAATGGAATGGGAAGGGTAAGAAAGGGAATGGAAACGGCACAGGAATGGGAATTGCAAGGAAATATTTGCTCTTTTCTCAATATTGACATTTTTCGGTTTTTTTCTCTCTCCTGGGTTTCTTAATCACTGTCTAAGCACGATGTTACTCTACTTCATTATCCAATTTCTTATCTGGTTGCTTTTTCCCCCCGTTTTCTCCATTGCCGTCCATAAGCCACTATTTCAGTTTTCCTTTTTCTTTTCCTGTCGAATTTCAGCATCCATGTTCAATGGCTACGGGCTGTGTGTCCCCGGGTTCCTCTTCTTACTAGTAACCAACGAACTGGCGCAATAATTCATCTTATGTGACGCCTCCTTTTTTTCTTCTTCCCGGTCACCTATTACCTACGTCACTATCTTACTATGCCAGAAAGTAGGGCACGGCAAGGTTAGACGGGTAAAGGCAAAAACTCTTCCCTCCTCGGGTTTTCACACAGACACAGTTGTTGTTGGTTGGCTGATGCTCGATGGTTATTGGTTGATGATGATGTTGTTGATGGTCGGTTGATGCTTATGGTTGTTGATAAATAATGAGGCGCTAGAATATACCACGTCAATTTTTTTCTCTTTCCATCATGCTATAATGCCTATGATATGATAGGAATGTGCTTATGCCGTCTTTCTACTTATAGATACCAGTACACCTTGCAAGATTACCCATATTTTCTTTTTCTTTTTAGTATGGTGTACGTAGGTAGGTAGGTGGTCTATAGAGTCCTAACACAGCCTTACCCGTATGTTTCATCTCTTGCCTGTCTACATTGTTGAATACCGAGGGACAGTAGTAAGTTTGCAACCCCGAATATCTATGTAGATATGTGTAAATAGTAATCTTGTAAGACAAAGCTCATGAGAGAGACATCTGTCTCGCGTTGTTTAGGTTGCCCAGGCTACCTCTCAAAATACCTAAGGTAGGTTTCTTGTGCTAAGACCATACATACATAGCCGGTATGTTTCTGTTTCTATTTATGCCATAAATAGACAGATACATTCTGGGACGTACATGATGTTTGTTACCATCACGAGGACATAATATATGCTGTCGCAACATACGCAATAATCCTCCCGCCCCCATACTGGGAACAAAAGGGGAAAGCCGAACAGTTGGTGTAAAGCGTGTAATCACAACACTGGGCGCAATAGTGAGGAGGATGAAGGTTAAGGTTTAAAAATAGTTTAGAATTCGGCAACGGCAGTTCAAATGCCTTGTCAATAGATCCGTATCTATACATTTCATTCCCCCAGCCTGGCCCAGTCCAGTCCAAGAAGACGATGATGTCGACTCCGATCTCGATTCTCATGTCGATTCGGTCCCGTCCCACGCCTCTCATACTTGTTCTTCCTTTCTTTCCTTATTTCAAATCAAAGGTAGGTAAGGTGTCGGTAAGGCTGGGTAAAATAAGTAAAAAAACAAATTGGCGTCAAACCAAAACAAGAAAAAACATCAAACCTGGCCCTTCCCAGATGTAGCGCCTCGCATATCCCATATAGTTAAAATATGCCCCTTTCCATGCCTTCCAATCCCCCTCCCCAAATAATCCAAGAGGGAGAGAGGGATTTGACTCGTCTGGTATTCCGGTGATGACCAAAAAAAAAAAAAAAAAAAAA